>ENA-ORTG01000123-ORTG01000123.1-human-gut-metagenome-genome-assembly--contig:-NODE-123-length-77830-cov-3.615352_pt1 | contig 77830 bp, 69 predicted proteins | sample MGYA00241906_ERZ509176 | MGnify/ENA primary metagenome ERZ509176 (study PRJEB26280, sample SAMEA2338811) | human gut metagenome | biome: human gut; feature: human-associated habitat; material: faeces...
CTTGCATACGAGAAAGAATTCCCGATCAACTGGTGCCCTTCATGTAAGACAGGACTTGCTAACGAAGAAGTGGTTGGCGGAAAATGTGAACGTTGCGGCGCTGAGGTTACAAAGAAGAACCTTCGTCAGTGGATGTTAAAGATTACAAAATACGCAGACAGACTGTTGAATGATCTGGATAAGCTGGACTGGCCGGAGAAGGTTAAGAAGATGCAGGCTGACTGGATTGGAAAGTCTTACGGAGCAGAGGTTGATTTCCCTGTAGAAGGAAGAGACGAGAAGATCACAGTTTACACAACAAGACCAGATACCTTATACGGAGCAACATTCATGGTTCTGGCACCAGAGCATGAACTGGCTAAGAGTCTTGCAAACGATGAGACAAGAGAAGCAGTAGAGCAGTACATTTACGATGCTTCTATGAAGTCTAACGTAGACCGTATGCAGGATAAAGAAAAGACAGGTGTCTTCACAGGAAGCTATGCGATCAATCCGATCAACGGAGCAAAAGTTCCGATCTGGCTGTCTGATTATGTACTGGCTGATTATGGTACCGGTGCAGTAATGTGTGTACCTGCGCATGATGAACGTGACTTTGATTTTGCGACAAAATTCAAACTGCCCATCATCCCTGTTATCCTGCCCGAAGGCGAGGATGAAGGAAAGCCTCTGACGGAAGCTTACACAGGTGACGGTATCATCGTAAACTCCTGCGACTGGAACGGCATGAAGGCATTCGATGCAAAGAAGAAGATTCCTCACCTGATGGAGGAAAAAGGTTGGGGCAGAAAGACAACCAACTACAAACTGCGTGACTGGGTATTCTCCAGACAGAGATACTGGGGCGAACCCATTCCTCTTATCCACTGCGAACACTGCGGCACCGTTCCTGTTCCTGAGGATCAGCTGCCCGTACTGCTGCCCGATGTAGAATCCTATCAGCCCACAGAAACAGGCGAATCTCCTCTGGCGCATATCGATGAATGGGTAAACACAACATGCCCTGTCTGCGGCAGACCTGCAAAGCGTGAAACAAACACAATGCCTCAGTGGGCAGGCTCCAGCTGGTATTTCCTGCGTTACACAGACGTTCATAACGATAAGGAGCTGGCAAGCATGGATGCATTGAAGAAATGGGCACCCGTAGATCTGTATGTCGGCGGTATCGAACATGCGGTTCTGCATCTGCTGTACGCACGTTTCTATACAAAATTCCTGTATGATATTGGTGCAGTACCCTTCGATGAGCCCTTCACAAAGCTGTTCAATCAGGGTATGATTACAAAGAACGGCAGCAAGATGTCCAAATCTCTGGGTAACGTTGTTTCCCCCGATGAACTGGTTGAAAAATACGGCTGCGACTCTCTGAGAATGTATGAACTGTTCGTAGGTCCTCCCGAACTGGACTGCGACTGGGATGACAGCGGTATCGACGGTGTATTCCGTTTCCTGAACAGAGTATGGAAGATGGTTTATGCAAATAAAGCTTCTGATAAGGCTCCTTCCAAGGATGAAGAATATATCGTAAACAAGATGATTGCTGATGTTACAAAGCGTGTGGAATCTCTGGCAATGAATACTATCGTTTCCACCTTCATGGAATCCACAAATAAACTGATGGATGTAACGAAAAAGGAGGGCGGTCTGTCCAAGTCCACTCTGGAAACATTGACTGTTATGCTCGCTCCCTTCGCACCCCATATTGCAGAAGAAATGTGGCACGAACTGGGTCATGAAAATACAGTATTCGAAGCAGGCTGGCCCGAAGCTGACGAAAGCAAGCTGGTTCAGGACAGTGTAGAAATCGCATTGCAGATTGGCGGCAAGCTGAGAGGTAAAATGCAGGTTGCAATAAATGTCTCCAAGGAAGAAGCGATTGCACAGGCAAAAGAAGCACTGGCATCCAGATTGGAAGGTAAAACAGTTGTGAAGGAAATTTACGTTCCCGGCAAAATCATCAACTTGATTGTAAAATAATTGAAGCACGAAAGAAAAGCAGGGTCGAAAGACTCTGCTTTTTGTGCCTATGGAAAGGGGCAGAGCATGAACGGTATTTTGTATATGGATGTATCTGTTTTTGAGGATGTTCTGTTATATGAAAAAGGGAAAACGCTACTTTCCGCAGAACGTAGGATGTATATGGAAAAGCTGAAAAATCCGAAGGCGGCAAGTCTTTCTTTGGGTGCAGGTGTGCTGTTGTTTTTTGCTTTGCAGAAATGCAATTATACAGAGCAGCTAGAGAAAATCAAAAAAACACCCTTGGGAAAGCCATATTTGAAGGGAATTGATTTTCAGTTCAACCTGTCTCATTCGGGAACGTATGCGCTTTGTGCTTACAGTAACAGGAATATCGGTGCGGATTTACAGCAGATAAAAGAGAAGCTTCCCGAAAAAACCGAAAAAATCTTGTCGAAGGACGAAACATCTTTTCTGACAAAATTTACGCAGCCGGAACAAACACAGCTGTTTTATCGACTTTGGGCAAGAAAGGAAAGCCTTATTAAATGGGATGGCAGGGGACTTCGCTTGCCCTTGCAGGAAATTTCTTTTATCAAAAACGGAACCCTGACAGACATTTTGGAATGGGAGGATAAGACCTTATATTTCAAGGAATATCCGAAAATCAACGAGAAATACGCTGTTTGCATCTGTAAAGAGGGCACAGATTTTGCGCGGAATGCAGAGGAAATAACTGCAGAAATGTTAAAAATTTTTTAAAAATATGAATTTTCGTTGAAATATTTCAGATAAATCCTTATAATAAGAAGATAAAGATTGAAAATATGAGGTTATAATATGAAAAAATTTAAAAAATTCGTCTGTGCTGTCTTGGTTGCGGCAGTTTCGGCGTGCGCCGTTCCAACGTATCAGGCAGATGCAGCTTCGATTTCACAATTACAGCAAAAACGCCAAAATCTGGCATCCAGTACAAAAAAAGCAAAACAGGAAATTGCAAATATCAAAAATAAAAAGCTTTCCGCCGAACAGGAAATGGAAGCAATGGATAAGGTTTTGACCAGCATTCAGGCAGAACTGGATGAAGCAACAGAAGATTTGAATATTCTGACAAAGCAGTTGGAAGAAGCCGAAAAAGCTTTGCAGGAGGCAACGGAAAAACGAGATGCGCAGTTTGCATTACTGGGCAGCCGTATGCGTTTCCTGCAACAGAAGGGCTCCAGCGGCTATCTGGAAATCCTTTTTGATGCACAGAGCTTTTCTGATTTGTTCCTTCGTATGCAATATGTAAACGATATCATGGGCTACGATAAGGAAATTCTGGAGGAACTGGAAGAAACCCAAAGAACGATTGAGAAAAAGAAAAAAGAGATTGAAAAGAATAAGGCTGAGCAGGAAGAGGTTGTTAAGCTGCAAAAAGAAAAGCTTGCCGAGCAGCAGGAAATTGTAAACGAAAAGAAAGCCTTGGTTGCATCCTATCAGAACGATCTCTCGAAATATGAACAGATGGTTGCAGCAAATGAAAAGGCGGATAAAGCCGTTTTGAACCAAATTGCGAAGCAGCAGCAACAGAGCAAGAGCAGCGGCGGCAGCTCTAAGGTATATTATACCGGAAACGGCTCTCTGGGTTGGCCTGTTCCCGGGCGTACCACTGTCAGCAGCGGCTTTGTCACTCGTACCAGCCCGATTACCGGTAGAACAGAATCCCACAGCGGTCTGGATATTCCTGCACCTTATGGTACAGCGATTGTTGCGGCAGAGGCGGGTAAGGTTACATATTCCGGCTGGATGAATGGGTATGGGAATACCATTATCATCGACCATGGTGGTGGATTGAGTACATTGTACGGACACAATTCCTCTCTGGTTGCAAGAGTAGGACAGGTTGTCAGCCGCGGTCAGACCGTAGCAAAATGCGGCAGTACTGGTTGGTCTACAGGGAATCATTGTCATTTCTCCGTATTGAAAAATGGCGCGTATGTAAATCCCAGAAACTACTTATAAGAAATAAGGAACAAACAGGGTGATATCAAAAAAATGGTATCATCCTGTTTTTTTATTGCAAAGAAATAAGATTAACCATAATTTTATTATGTAAATAAAATATTGCTATAGCAGCTGTCAAGTCTCAAATAATATCAATATTTTCGTAAAAGTATCGTTTTGCGAATAAATACAGATTTCCCCTTTTCCATGAATATCAAGCCACTTCTTACAGATTATCATATTTTTGCTATAGCAAAAAGTGTCTGCAAAAAATATTTCACAGACACTTTCTTCCTATTTCATTTCTTTTGTTTCAAATCAGTTTTTAGTTTTAAATTAAAGATTCTATTCTTGTAAACTGATTTTCGTTTTCCTTGATTTTCTGTTCCTTACCGATGCTGCATACGTTTTCGCAATCGACACACCGCAGCAAATCTGCGCAGTCACGAATATCCGCAGCGGTTGTCTGTAGGATTTCAGTGCGTTCCTGCAGAAAATCCGCATCCGTCAGCTGTTTATAAAATCTGCCGATGGCATGATTCAGCTGCTCCATATTCGTTTTCGGCTGATCCAGCGTGTTAATTGTCCCAAGGATATATTTTATCATTTCCCGTTTATCCGCATCAAAATGTTCGATTTGCTGCGCAAGTCCCTTGAAAATATCATAGGTTTCCGTCAGTCTGGGGTCTCTGTAGGAATAAAAATAACTGAAACCGCTCCGCATAAACTGACAGCCACAGCCATACGCGCCGCCTTGTACGCGCACCTGATTCCAGAGATATTCCAGATTGATAATGGTTTTCAATACCTGATATTTCCCATGATATGCCAACCCGTTCTTCTGATAATCAAAGGAAGTTGTGTTGTATAACACGCCGCCTGCATTGGCGAAGGCTGCCCTTTCGGGTTTCAAATCAAAATTGTATACAAAATGCTTTTGTTCCTTCGCAGGTAATTTCTGACGGAAGGTGTCGATTTTTGTCTGTACAACCGCCCTTTCACTCTCCTCACAGCCCAGAGCAACCTCCAGATTCTGCTGTGTAAAGAGAAGCTCCGCCGTTTTCTTCAGCTTCGCAATGACAGGTGCTGCATCCTGCTCCAACTGTGCATCTATCTCGCAGAGGAATCGATAATAGCGGATGCCGCTTGTGATATCCTCAATACGCAGTGCCGGAAAGAGATTGCTGCCGCCGTAGAAAATTGCAAAATAATGGGACTGATTCAGCAGTTCATTTTCCCCTTTGATTTTCGCGGATTTCACGATTTTTTTCATACTTTCTACTACATCATATTTTGTATGGAAAAGAATTTCCTCTGTCATGGCAATCGCAGCATCCAAATCCTCTTTGAGCAGCTTTTCCTTTACGGTCACAAAAGCGCGATAATCCGCCGCGTGGCTATTATAGGTATTGTTATGCAAAGAAAAATCACCGAAAATCTGGTTTTTCACGGTTGCCAGTGTCTGGAAGGAATATTTTTCCGTATCCAGCTTGCCAAGAAGTTCTGTCAGAAGCCCTGTATACGGTAACAATTCCTGTGGCACGGCAGAGATATCAAACATCAGCTTAAGATACAGAATCCCGTTGCTTTCCAGCGGCACATGCAGAAATTTTGCGGCTGTATCCGCATTATACGGCACAAGCTGCGGCTTTTTATCAATCTCAGAAATTTCCAGTAATGGAATCTGCGCCAGAATTTCAGGTGTATCTGCCTTTGTCTGGAATTGCTCCAGTTTTTTGGAATCCTCTTTGATTTCCGCAAGGTCTGCGTAGGTCATAGCAGATTTTCGTTCAGCCATCTTTTCTGCAAAAGCCTGCGCATCCTTCTGCGCCTTTCCCTTTTCGGGAGTAAAAACAAGATATGTTTTTTCTTCATTGTGCAGAAAAACCTCTGTCAGCAACCGTTCAAAGTATCCCTCGTCCTTTTTCAGCCGCTCAATCACAGATAACAGCCGTAGGCTATCACAGGGGTCATCGCCATGCAGCCAACGCTTCATCAATCTGGTTGCATAAATCAGTCCCTTCGGCGTAGAGCCGTAATCCTCCTCACGCAGCAGGAAATCAAATTTTCGTAAAGCACCCTTGACTAAATCCACAGGCAGACCTTCTGTAGCCAGACGCTTCCATTCTGCATCAATGATTCTGATAAAGGCATCCGCCTGTTTCACATCCGCATTTTTTGCAATGATACTGAATACCATTTCATAGGTTGAGGAATCAAACCATCCCTCTGTTTCCTGACAAATGCCTGCATCCAACAGAGCTGTTTTTAAGGGAGACGCATTCGTTTCCAGCAGAATATAGGAAAGAATCTGCAATGCCATCACACGCTCAGGGTCTGTGCATTTGCCCGCCTTTATGCTGTAGGCAAGGAAGGAACCGCCCTCTTCGCCCTCCTCCGCCGCAGGGTAGGTTTCATGCAGCAGCTTTCCCTTCTGCACACACTCCGTTTCTGTAATCACGGGCAAGGCATCACTTTTTTCAAAGCCATCCAGATAGTCCTCACTGATATGCTGCAAGCATGCCATCGGTTCCATATCTCCGTAAAGATAGAAATACGCATTGGAAGGATGATAATACTTCCGGTGGAAATTCAAAAAGCTTTCATAGGTCAGATCGGGAATGGCAGCAGGCAGCCCACCGGATTCATAGCCATAGGTGGTTTTACCGAAAATTGAGCGGGAAATTGCACCACTCAGCAGGCTTTCCGGATCAGAAAGCGCACCCTTCATTTCGTTATAAACAACACCCGTTACATCTAGTGTGTTTTTCTCTTCATTCAGAAGATAACGCCAGCCCTCCTGCCGGAAAATCTCTTTTTTCTCATAAATCTTCGGAAAGAAAACCGCATCCAGATACACATCCATCAAATTATGAAAATCCTTTTCATTGCAGCTTGCAACAGGATACATCGTCTTATCCGCATAGGTCATGGCATTGAGGAAGGTGTTCAGAGACCCCTTCGCCAGTTCATTAAAAGGGTCCTTCGCCTCATACTTTCGCGAACCGCAAAGCACGGAATGTTCCAGAATATGCGGCGTGCCACAGTCATTTTCAGGCGGCGTTTTGAATACCACATTAAAAACCTTATTGTGATCCGCATTTTTCAGATATAATAAGCGCGCACCGCTCTTTTCATGAGAAAAAAGATATGCAGTGCTGTGAATATCGTTGATTTCTTCGATTTTCTGTAACCGAAACCCAAAATAAATCTCATTTTGCTTGAATTCTGCCATAAAGCACCTCCTTGATTTTGCTTTTATTGTACCATGCCTTGTTTGCAGGGGAAGAGAACAGCTGCGAAGCAGATATTTTCTTCCCCTGCAAACAAGGCATGGTATGAGCAGGCTCTGCCTGCGAATTTTAGAATTTGCTGTGAAAACAGCGGATAGACGCTGTAAGCGGCTAACCCACGGACAAATCCGTGGGTATTATACCACAAAAAGGACGGGATTTCTCCCGTCCTCTGATTTTTTTGTATTCTGATTATTTGAAGTATCTGTTATACAGACCCAGGAATGCTTTGCCGTGTCTTGCTTCGTCACGCGCCATTTCATGTACTGTGTCATGGATTGCATCCAGATTTGCAGCCTTTGCTCTCTTAGCCAGGTCAAATTTACCTGCTGTTGCGCCGTTTTCAGCGTCAATTCTCAGTTCCAGATTCTTCTTTGTGGAATCTGTTACTACTTCACCCAGCAGCTCTGCAAATTTTGCAGCATGTTCAGCTTCTTCAAAAGCAGCCTTTTCCCAGTACAGACCGATTTCAGGATAGCCTTCTCTGTGTGCCACTCTTGCCATTGCCAGATACATACCAACCTCAGTACATTCACCTTCAAAGTTTGCTCTCAGGTCAGCCATGATATCTTCGCTTGCGCCCTGTGCAACGCCTACAACGTGTTCAGCAGCCCATTCCATTTCGCCGTCCTTCTGTTCTACGAACTTATCTGCGCCAGCATGGCAAATAGGACATTCTGCGGGAGCGGAATCGCCAACATGAACATAACCACATACGGAACATACAAATTTTTTCATAACTTTTTCCTCCTTGAAATCTCTCTTTTATTGTTTTCTATTTAAATTGATAAATTATTGTTATCTGATAATCATTATAAATTAGAAGTCTGCATTTGTCAACACCAATTTGAAAAAAAATATAAAAAATTTGACTTTTCTTCGGAATATAAAAAAGCCGAAGTATATTTCAACTCCGACTCATTTTATTCTGCTTCTTATGCTTCCTCTTTGCCCCAGATACCCTTTTCTTCACGCAAATCTCTGGTGCTGATAAGATATTTTTCAATCATTTTTACAGGGTTGTAGGAACGTTTCGCCTTACGCATCCCTTCAATGCCCATGTCCTCTTCTCTGTTAATCAGTTCCACATCCTCACATTCATGCAAAACATACTGCTGATTGATAATCGGGAAGATACCGTCATACTCTGTATCCCCTTTTTCAATATGAATCAGCTGCATCTGCGGATGCAGGCGCTCACCAATCGTAAAAGCGCACAGCTTTCCGTCAATATAAATCGTACCGCCTGTCAGTCCCAGCGCATCCATATTCTGTAATGCCAATTCAACAGAGCGTCTTTCGTCCGCCATTTCCTGCGCATCCTCGCCTGTTTTCTCATCCATCCAATGGTCATATAACGCTATGCAGTCTGCAATCATGCTTTTGTCAAGCCTTCTGTATTCATAATCAGGATATTTCGACAGAAATTTATTGATATGATTTCGTTTGCCGTGCAGCTTTTTCCCTTTCAATGTTGCGAGGCTTTCTCTGGTATATACATAATCCCATGCAATATCGGTTGGCATGGAGAATAATTCAGGGCATGCCGTCAGCATTTTATCCTTAAACATAGTCCAGACGGAACGATAGGTCGGCTCCACGCCGCGCTTTTTCATATAATCAATCCCCTCATAAACTGCTTTGCGATAATCTACTTCTACGCCGTATTTGGGGATAGGTGCCCAGAGGAATACGGGAACTCCCTTAAATTCCAGCTTGATATACAGCACATTATTTTTCTCTGCATATTCCATTTTCCCATCTGCGCCCCAGATAAAGAGATTTGCAAAGGAAAGATCGGAGCACTGTAGATTCCAAGGCTTTGTGTAGGAATCAATCAGCGCTTTGTCCTCTAATGCGAAGGGCTTGAACATCAGTTCAGCGGTTTCTGCTGCATTGTTTTTTGTTTCTTCTATTGTCTTATTTTTTTCACATTCCAAACATCTTGGCATAAGGCCTGCCTCCATTTTTAATATTCATCTATAATATAACACTTTTGTTTCGGAAGAAAAGCATCCAATTCCTTGTATTTTTCTTCATCGAAAATTTTCAATTCACTTCTTATTTCAGCAAAGGAATGATATCCCACCAGAACCTGTAACAGGTGCCCTGCGGAAATTTCAAAAACAGGAGTTTCCGCGGAAGACTCCCCTCGAAAATTAAATACACCGTTATTTTCGGGAATGACTATATCCGTCAGGCGGAATGCATACGGCAGCTCAAGCTGCAACGCCTGCAGCAGTGCAGACGCATTGCAAAGTCCCATCACGCCCTTCTGCTTCCTCTCGGTTTTTGCAAAGGGAAGTTTCATCTCAGGCGGCAGCTTTGCATAAAATACCAGACCATCTGCTTCCTTGCGCAGCCCTTCCATTAGCATGGGATAGCACTTCTCATCAGCAACCGCTTCCACGCAGGTTAGCTCCGTTTCTGTCTTATAATAAAAAGCATAGCCCTTTATCTCGTTATTTCTAATATATGCAGCACATTTCCCTCCGTCCGCAGCATAATCTGCCGCTTTACGCAGGAAATCCTCTTTGGTGCGCAAAACCATGCCGCTGTATTTTTTAGCAAATGCTGTATAAAGCGGAAATAACGAATCCAATTCTGTAACCGGAGTAAGCGTTACATTTCCTTTTGTTGCACACATACCGTCGCAGGTCAGATACGCTGCATCCGCAACAGGAAAATGCCCGAAGGGAAAATAGCTCTGCAAAACCGCAGGTGTGTGTGGTGCAACCAGACAACCCTTTTCGCGCAGAAGCTTCATTTCATAGGTGAAAATCTGCCCCATGTAGCCCTTTTTTCTATAATCCGGATGGGTAGAAACACCACAGAGCATAGCTCCCGGAATTTCCCTTCCGCGTATCCAAAGCATATACGGAAACGCCTGTATACAACTGACAATTTTGCCCTCCGTTTCCAGAACAACAGAATAATCAGGCGCAAAGCGGTTTACGAAAAACCAATCACAAAAGGCATCGCTGTCACCAAAGCAGATTTTCCAAAGATCATAAAACGCTTTTTTATCTTCCGCTTTCGCAATTCTGACAGCTGTCATAAATTCGCACTCTCCTTATCCTATCTTTCCTCTATGTCTTATTCTTTTTTATTATAACGCGCAAAAGCATAAAAAACAACCGATAATTATTATTATTTAACAGTAAATTTTATATTTTTTTTGTACACTGTGACGAAAATACCGACCTATTTCATCTGTTTCAACCCTTCCGCCCATATTTTTTTGAAGGCAGAAGGCAGCGCATACTGTGCTTCAGCTTCTTCTCTTGTCAGCCAAAGCAAATCGGATTCTGTTTTTTTTGTTACCCTTACGAAATAGCAGTCCATGTGCCATTCCACATGCGTAAAAATATGCTTTTGCCCCTTCATAGGAAGCAGCTCAGCCTCTAAAATGCCCATTTTCTGCAATGTAATAGGCGGCGCGATGTCTCTCTGTCCGTTCGGCAGCTCCCAAAGTCCCGAAAGCAAGCCATTTTTCGGGCGTTTGCCAATCGCAATTTTCTCCCCATCTACGCAGAAAAATACGTTCAGATATTCTAATGTACGCGGTTTTTTCTCCGCCTTTACGGGATACACTGCTGTCTGATTTTTGCAATATGCCATGCAGCTCGCCCGAACAGGACATACGCTGCACTTCGGCGCGCCGTTCGGCAGACAAACCATTGCGCCAAGCTCCATCAATGCCTGATTCAAATCCCCAGCACACTCCTGCGGCATGATTTCTGCAAGACGGCTTTCCCATTCTTTTTTTGTTATTTGTAAGGAAATATCCGATGCATCTGCTGTAATGCGCGACATTACACGCAGAACATTCCCATCTACCGCAGGAATCGGCAGACCAAACGCAATCGAGCCGACCGCTCCTGCCGTATAAGGCCCAATGCCCTTGAGCGAAAGCAAATCCTTTTGATTTGCAGGAAACACGCCGCCGAAATCTTCCATAATCTGTATCGCTGCCTTCTGCATATTGCGGACACGGCTGTAATACCCCAGACCTTCCCAAAGCTTGAGAATCACTTCCTCATCCGCATTCGCTAAATCCTTTACAGTCGGCAGGGTCTGCAAAAAGCGTATATAATACGGCTTGACCGCCTCAACTCTCGTCTGCTGGAGCATAATTTCCGAAACCCATACAGCGTATGGGTCTTTTGTTTGTCGCCATGGCAAATCTCTTTTATTTTCCCGAAACCACCGAATCAACGGTTCAACAATTTCTTTCAAATCCTTCATAGTTCCACCTCTGTTTTTATCTCCAAAAAAATGAGGAAGGTGTGATACCTCCCTCATTTTTCATCATCTTTGTTTAAATACCTTTAAATAAATCGGAATCAGCATTCCGCCGACGGCATTCCCCAATGTCATCACCAGAACGGCAACAAAGCAATGTGCGCTCCATGTTCCGGATAAGCTGAAATAGAACATATTCGCGATAACGTGCTCGAAGCCGCTCAGGATAAATACCATAACGGGAACGAAAACACCAATAAACCGCAGGGTTGAGCCCTGCACATTGCGAAAGCAATCCACCGCAATAAACATCAGCATGCCGCAGAAGACCGCAAGCAGAAAAATACTTGTGAAATCATCTGACAGCTTCACTTCAGCCATGCCCGCAACCCGTTCAGCCATTCCCTCATAAATACGGCTGTTTCGTACCATTGTTGCTGTAATCCATGTGCCAACAAGGTTCCCCAACCAAGTGACCACCAGCTCAATGAGATACACAGGCTTGTTGAAGGGCGTGTAGCCAACCTTCCCGGTAAACAGATGCAGCTGAAACACCACAATGGTAAATAAACCGATGGCGAATAAAAAGCTGCCGACTACCGGATTTGACTGCGAAAGGAACACGGTTCCCCCCATGCCAATCAGCATACCTGCCAGGATTGCAGAAAAAAATTGCCTTACTCTTTCCATAAAAACCCTCCTTATTCAGTTGTATAAAAACTTTTCATCTGTTCTTTTATTCTACAAGCTATGACTTTTTCTGTCAATCCTTTTTGTTTCTCTTCTCTTGTTCTATGATAGATACATTCCCCTTGCGGCGTGTTCTCTGCTGTGCTAAAATAAAGGGGCAAAATAAATATCTCTATATTTTAAGGAGGTTTTTGTATGAATCAAGAACTTTTAGAAAAATGCAAAAATGCTAATCTGCTGAAGGAAGTTGCAAAAGGCAAGGAAGTTGTATGGATTAACGAAAATCTGGAAAAAACTGAGGATGCAATGGCAAAAATCAATATCACAATGGCGGATATTGATGATGCAGAGGCAAGACTGGCGCGTTTTGCACCTTTCTTAATGAAGAAATTTCCCGAAACCATCCCCACAAATGGGTTGATTGAATCTCCTCTGACCTATATTCCCAATATGCAGAAAAAGCTGGAGGAGCATTATGACACAAAAATCCCCGGCAAAATGTTCTTAAAGCAGGACAGCCATCTGGCAATCTCCGGCTCCGTAAAGGCTCGCGGCGGTATCTATGAGGTGCTGAAGCATGCAGAGGATTTGGCTCTGGAACATGGTATGCTCAGGAAGGACGATGACTACAGCGTATTCGCTTCTGATGAATTCAAAGAATTTTTCAGCAAATTCAAAATTCAGGTTGGCTCCACAGGCAATCTGGGTATGTCTATCGGTATCATGAGTGCGGCTCTGGGCTTCCATGTAATCGTACATATGTCCGCAGATGCAAAGCAGTGGAAGAAAGACCTGCTTCGCCAGAGAGGTGCCGAGGTTGTGGAATATGCGGATGACTACAGCAAAGCAGTTGAGGTTGGGCGTAAAAATTCCGATGCCGATCCCAATAGCTACTTCGTTGATGATGAAAACTCCGTAACGCTGTTCCTTGGCTATGCGGTAGCGGCAAAGCGTATCGTAAAGCAGTTTGCAGAAAAGAATATCATTGTGGATGCAGAGCATCCTCTGTTCGTTTATATTCCCTGCGGCGTTGGCGGCGCACCCGGTGGTGTTGCTTTCGGCTTTAAAAAGCTTTTCGGAGATAATGTGCATGTATTCTTTACCGAACCTACACAGGCACCCTGCATGTTGGTCGGCATGGCATCCGGTCTGCAAAACAAAGTCTGCGTAAAAGATTTCGGTCTTTCCGGTCTGACCCATGCAGACGGTCTGGCAGTTGGCCGTCCTTCCGGCTTTGTCGGCGGCGTGATGGAGCATCTGCTTTCCGGCGAAATGTCTTTGGAGGACTATCATATTTATGACCTGATGCGTGATCTGGTTGCAACAGAGGATATCTTTATTGAACCCTCTGCTTGTGCATCCTTCTGGGGCCCTATCATGCTGAAGGATGAAAAGGTACAGGTTTATATCAAGAAAATGGGTCTGGAGGATAAGATGGCGAACGCAACACATATCCCTTGGGCAACAGGCGGCAGTCTTGTTCCGCAGGATATCCGCGAAGAATATATGCATACACATTTGAAATAAAATTATATAAAGCATAGCAAAAAAGGCGAGCAAGAAATAAATTGTTTCTCACTCGCCTTTTCCTTTGTTGTGTTTTTTTAGTTTATTTCAATAAGCCTGTAAAATCCAATGTTGCGAAATAATCGGCAGGTGTTTCGGCTCTGCGAATCATTTCCACACTGCCGTCCTCCTTCAGAAGCAGCTCTGCGGAGCGCAGCTTACCGTTATAGTTATAGCCCATTGCATGACCATGTGCGCCGGTATCGTGGATATAGAGAATATCGCCCATATCAATTTTCGGCAGCATACGGTCGATTGCAAATTTATCGTTATTTTCGCACAGACCGCCTGTTACGTCATATTTATGGTCGCAGGGTGCGTTTTCCTTCCCCAGAACAGTAATATGGTGATAGGAGCCATACATAGCAGGACGCATCAGATTTGCCGCGCAGGCATCCAGCCCGATGTATTCCTTATAGGTATGCTTTTCATGGATAGCAGTTGCAATCAGTGCGCCATAGGGAGCCAGCATAAAGCGTCCCATTTCGGTAAAGATGGCAACATCGCCCATGCCTGCCAGTGTCAGAACTTCTTCGTATACCCTTCTTACCCCTTCGCCGATTGCCATGATGTCACATTCAAATTCATCTGGTTCGTAAGGAACGCCAACCCCACCGGAAAGGTTGATAAATGCAATATGAATATCCAGCTCGTTTTTCAGCTCCACAGCCAGTTCAAAAATAATCTTCGCCAGCATAGGATAATAATCATTGGATTTTGTATTGCTTGCCAGAAAGGCGTGAATTCCAAAGTGCTTTGCGCCCTTTTCCTTCAACAGCTTGAAGGCTTCCTTCAGCTGTTCCTTTGTCATGCCATATTTAGCATCACCGGGGTTGTCCATAATGCTGTTGCTTACCTGAAATACGCCACCGGGGTTATAACGGCAGGAAACCGTTTCAGGAATTTTTGCAAGCTTTTCAAAAAACGGAATATGGGTAATATCATCAAAGTTGATGATTGCGCCCAACTCTGCCGCTTTGATGAAATCCTCCGCCGGGGTTACGTTGGAGGAAAACATAATATCCTCTCCCTTTTGCCCAACAGCATCCGCCAACAGCAGCTCTGTGTAAGAGGAGCAGTCCGCACCGCAACCCTCCTCCTTCAAAATCTGCAGGATAGCGGGTGTGGGGGTTGCCTTTACCGCAAAATATTCTCTGAACCCTTTATTCCAGGAAAATGCGGCATTTACCTTCCTCGCATTTTCGCGGATACCCTTTTCATCGTAAATATGGAAGGGTGTAGGGTATGTTTCGATGATTTTCTTCGCCTGTTCTAATGTAACAAAAGGTTTTTTCATTTGCAAATTTCTCCTTCTTCTATCGTCAAGGTATATTTTTTTTATTATAACAAAGGCATTTCCGCTTTGCAATGCGTAATTCCCTTCTTTTCCAACACTTTTTGATATAACATGGAAACCATTTCCAAATAAATATTACTTCTCAATTCCTTTTCTTGAAAAAATGTTGTATAATAGGAAGGAAAAACTAAGGAGTTCAGGATTTTATTTGAAAATATATGAAAAAACTGGAGTAGAATTTATGAAAAAAAGAATCAAACGAACCTTAAATAATTTCAATGCAGCTGCATTGTTTCAGGATTTCATCCGCACTGCTGCGGTCTATCTGGTGGCAACCTGCCTTGCGCTCTGCTTAAACGGTGCAGAGGTTTTAAATGAAAATATCTTCGGCGTATATATGCTGGCGGTCGCTTTAATTTCCTATATGACCAGCGGCTATTTCTGGGGTGTCATTGCTTCAATCGGCGGCGTTATCGGGGTAAATTTCTTCTTTACCTTCCCCTATTTTGCCCTGAATTTTTCCATTACAGGATACCCCATCACCTTTTCCATAATGCTTCTGATGTCGATTCTGACCAGCTTTGTTACGGCAAAGGTAAAAATGGCGGCATTGCTTTCCGCGGCAGGCAAAAAGCGTGCGGAAACGCTGACGGAAATGAGTAAGGCAATTCTTTCTGCCAGCGATGTGGACACGATTATTGATATTTCCGCAAAATATTTTTCTGAAACAAACCAGTGCAGCGTCATTCTCTATGTAGATCAACCGTTAAAGCCTCTCAAGCAGTCTATCTGTACCCTGAGAGATGAGGATGAACGGATTCTGTATAGCTTTCTGGAAAAGCAGGTTGCACAGAGAGCCTATGATACGCAGAATCCCGTCGGCGCGGAAATCGAAGACGGTACGCAGAACTGTAAGGGAACCTACTTCCCTATCATCACGGAGGATAAAATTTATGGCGTAGTCGGTTTCCTTTTTGATGAAACCAAGCTTCTGATTGACGATACCTTCAGTTTCATCAACGTCATGATTTCGCAGACTATTCTGGCACTGCAAAGACAGCAGGCACGAAAAAAAGCGCAGGAAATCCTTCTGGAAACAGAAAAGGAAAAAATGCGGAGCAACCTTTTGCGTGCAGTTTCGCATGATTTGCGCACACCCCTAACGGGCATCATAGGTGCCGCAACCACCCTTTTGGAAAACGGCACACAGATTGCCTCTGAGGATTCCAGAAGAATGCTAATGGATATCCAGCATGATGCAGAATGGTTGATTCACATGGTAGAAAATCTGCTTTCTGTTACGAAAATTACAGGCGGCACAACCAATCTGAAAAAGCAGGATGAAATCATAGAAGAAATTGTAGGTGAGGCTGTCGGTCGGATTCGCAAGCGTTTTCCCGATTCCGTTGTAAATGTTTCTGTTCCGGAGGAAATGCTGATTGTTCCCATGGATGCCACCCTGATCGAACAGGTACTCATCAATCTGATGGAAAATGCCATTCGCCATTCCGGCAGTACCGCGCCGATTGGTGTAAAGGTATCCAGAAAAAAAAGCGGCGCAGTCTTTACCATATCAGACAACGGCAAGGGAATTGATCCCTCCCGTATCCCTGATATTTTTGACGGAAAAACCCAGCATGGCTCAAGTGATTCTTCCAGAGGAATCGGCATTGGTCTATCTATCTGTAAATCGATTATTCTTGCCCATGACGGTAAAATTTTTGCAAAAAATAATTTGAACGGCGGCGCAAGCTTCACCTTTGTTCTGCCAATGAAAGGAGAATCTGATTATGCCCAATAAAATTAAAATCATGATTATCGAAGATGAGGATGCCATCAGCAACTTCATTGCAACCACGCTGAAGGCAAATGCCTATGCGCCTCTGCTTGCAAAAACAGCAGGACAGGCACTTTCCATGATACCCTCCCATTGCCCCGATTTGATTCTTCTGGATTTGGGCTTGCCGGATATGGATGGGATTGAAATTCTGAAAAAAATCAGAGAATGGTCTGCCGTTCCTGTTATCGTCGTTTCCGCTCGCGGAGAGGAATCCGATAAGGTAGAAGCCTTGGATTTGGGCGCAGATGATTATATTTCCAAGCCCTTCGGCACATCTGAGCTGCTGGCGCGTATCCGTACCGCCTTGCGTCACAGTGCAAAAAACAGCGGCGGTGCAGTAAATAATGATGTATTCTCTACCAAGGGGCTGACGATTGATTTCGATAAGCGTAAAATCACTGTAGATGGCAAGGATGTTCATTTGACGCAGATTGAATTTAAAATCGTTTCCTTACTGGCAAAAAGCGCCGGACGCGTGCTTACATACGATTACATCATCACGGAGCTCTGGGGGCCTTATGCTGTAAAGGATAACCAGATTCTGCGCGTAAATATGGCGAATATCCGTAGAAAGCTGGAGAAAAACCCTGCCTCCCCCGAATATATCTTTACTGAGGTCGGCATCGGCTACCGCATGGTAGATACCCCTTGATTTACTTATCAGAATTTACAAATGAATATAAAAAGCCTTGGCTCATCTTTCAGAACCAAGGCTTTTTTGTGTTTTCTTTTTTGATTATCTGTGGTCTACTTCGTACATGTGTGCAATCAGGTCAACAACCTTATTGGAGTAACCCCATTCGTTATCGTACCAAGCAATCAGTTTTACAAAGTTATCATCCAGAATGATACCTGCTTTTGCGTCGAAGATACAGGTATTGGATTCACCCAACATATCGGAGGAAACAACCTCATCCTCTGTGTATCTTACGATACCCTTCATGTAGGTTTCAGATGCTTCTTTTACCTTTTCACAAATCTGTTCGTATGTAGCAGGAGTTTTCAGTCTTGCTGTCAGGTCAACAACAGATACATCATTTGTAGGTACGCGGAAGGACATACCTGTCATTTTGCCCTTCAGTTCGGGAATTACACGACCTACTGCCTTTGCAGCGCCTGTTGTGGAAGGAATGATGTTGTTGAATACGGAACGACCGGTTCTCCAGTCACGTCCTGCACGCGCGTCAACAGCCTTCTGTTTTGCAGTTGCGGAGTGAATAGTGCTCATCAGACCCTGTTCGATACCGAACGCGTCATTTACGATTTTAACCAGAGGTGCCAGGCAGTTTGTTGTACAGGATGCATTGGAAACGATATCCATGTCCTTTCTGTATGTCTGGTGGTTTACGCCAACAACAAAGGTAGGTGTAACCTCATCCTTAGCGGGTGCTGTCAGGATAACCTTCTTAGCGCCGCCGATTTTGTGCAGAGAAGCCTTTTCCATTGTATTGAACGCACCTGTGGATTCGATGATGTATTCTGCACCACAGTTTGCCCACTCAATCAGAGAAGCATCGCTTTCACTGAAAACGTGGATTTTCTGACCGTTTACAATCAGGCAGTCCTCGCCGATTTCGATATCGCCTTCAAAGCGACCGAAGATAGAGTCATATTTCAACTGATATGCCATATAATCCAGTTCTGCATTTCTCAGGTTAATACCGCAAAGTTCAAATTCATCCTGACGCTGCATCAGAACTCTGAATACAACTCTGCCGATACGACCAAAACCATTGATGCCAACTTTAATTGCCATTAGATTCTTCCCCTCTCATATATAAAAATAGGAATGACCAGTAACTTTTACCAGTTCATTTTACCACATCAGAGTGAAAAAAAACTCAGAATTTTGTATTTTTTTATTTTTCAGAAGTCTATACAGGAAATACAGAAAGGAATGGGATATGATTTAGACAATGTATCTATTTTTGTGGGACGTTTTATGTCCCTTTCGTGATTGTGGACAAAAAAGTGGGACATTTTTTGTCCTGTTTTCCGCTTGACTTTTTTTATAAGGATTGCAAAACAAAAGCCTCAGGCTGTTGCACCCAAGGCTGTCTGCTTTTCTATACTGTTTTTTGCGTAGTGCTTACTGATTATCTACCTTTTCCATGTGCTGAATCAAATCCAGAACCTTATTGGAATAGCCCCATTCATTATCATACCAGCAAACCAGCTTTACAAAGTGGTCATTCAGGGCAATGCCTGCCTTTGCATCGAAAATAGAGGTATGAGGGTCTGTCAGGAAGTCCGTGGAAACCACATCATCCTCGGTATAATCCATAATACCCTTCATTTCGTTTGCACATGCTCTCTTTACCGCATCCTTGATTTCCTCATAGGTTGCAGTCTTTTCCAAACGACAGGTCAGGTCTACAACAGAGACATCAACCGTAGGCACACGGAAGGACATACCTGTCAGCTTGCCTGCCAGCGCGGGGATAACCTTTCCTACTGCCTTTGCCGCGCCTGTACTGGAAGGAATGATATTGGTAGCCGCTGCACGTCCGCCTCTCCAGTCCTTTCTGGAAGGGCCGTCAACGGTTTTCTGTGTTGCTGTGATGGAGTGTACGGTTGTCATCAGACCCTCTACAATGCCGAAGTTATCATTGATTACCTTCGCTAAAGGTGCCAGACAGTTTGTCGTGCAGGATGCGTTGGAAACAATATTCATATCCTTTGTATAGGTTTCATGGTTTACCCCCATAACGAACATAGGTGCATCAGCGGAGGGTGCGGAAATAATAACCTTCTTTGCGCCGCCTTCAAAATGCTGTGCCGCCTTTTCCATTGTAGTAAACAGCCCTGTGGATTCCAGAACGTACTCAACACCTACATCCTTCCAGGGAATTTCCTTCGGATCCATTACGTTGAAAACCGTTACCTCATGTCCGTTTACAACCAGCTTGCCGTCCTTATCCTCCAGCTTGCCGTTGAAACGACCATGTGCAGAGTCATATTTCAGCATATAAATCATGTAATCTACATCAATAAAGGGATCGTTTACCGCAACGATATCTTCTACATCGCCGCGTTCCAAAGCCGCACGGAAAAACAGGCGACCGATTCTGCCAAAACCATTGATACCAACCTTAGCCATAAAAAATTCCTCCTAACAAATATGATTTCTTGCGTGGGACATTTTTTGCATCGCGTTATTTCAAACGTCCTATTACCTATAGTATAGCACAAAAAATATTTTGCACAATAAAAAAATAGAAAAAATTGCCTATTTCCCGAAAAAATACATAATATTTCCTTGGATAAATCATAAATAAAATTTATGGCGAAAGAAAACCATGCAAGTGCTGTGTTTCTCCCGCCAAGTCTTTTTTTCGGAATCACTGTTAACAGTTTCTCCTGTTTCTCAATTCTTATGCAAAAATCAATATTCATCGTTGCGAATTAAATCAATGATACTCAGTGTCAGCATGGCTGCGGAAACAGCCAAAGAAACTGCGCTTACAACCAAACGAGAAATTTTCATATACTCCCCTCCTTCGGAAAATAGTTGCATTTTATTTAAAATCATTTTATCATGTTAGCCAAGAGTTGTAAAATAAATTCTTACGATTGGATGTGATTTTATGTTTTTTATCGGCGGTATTTTTCAGGGCAAAAAGGAATTTGAACACTTTCGGCAGACGATAGTCTGCAAAAAATGCGGACGTTTGTGCAGTATTTCCGTTTTTATGACCTATACCTGCTTCAGCTTCTTTTTCATTCCTTTGTTTAAGTGGGGCAAGCAGTATTATGCCGTTTCCAACTGCTGCCATACTATTTATGCCATTGATGCAGAACTGGGCAAGGCAATCGAGCATGGCGAAAGCGTCACTCTCCGCGAGGAGGACTTAACCATCGCAGGCATGGGACAAGCGCAGGAAATACATTGCCCCGACTGCGGCTATCTGCTTTCGCAGGAATACGCCTATTGCCCGAAATGCGGCAGAAAAATTCATTAAAGCATCAGAAAAACAGTGGCTTTGTCAGAGAAAAACAAACCACTGTTTTCTATTTTTTATGCTTTTTATTTTATGCTCTCTCTTTTTCCTAGTCCTTTTCCTGTAAATGCCTTCTGAGTTCGGAAAGTACCCGTTTTTCAATGCGCGAAACCTGTACCTGAGAGATGCCGATGCACCTTGCCACATCCGCCTGCGTGCGATCCTGAAAATATCGCAGAATAATGATTTGTCGCTGCTTCGCATCCAGATGCTCCAAGGCCTCCATCAAAGAAAGCCGCTCCATCACTTTCTCGTTTTCTGTGTTGTCTGTGAGCTTATCAATCAGCTGTAAGGTGCCTTCGTTTCCGTCCACAGAAGCATACAGGCTCTCTACATCCTTTGTAGATTCCAATGCCAAAACCAGCTCCTCTTTTTCTACCTCTAATCGTTCTGCAAGCTCCTGTAGGGATAATTCTCTGCTTTCCTCCTGCATCGCCGCTTCCTGTAAGCGCTTCGCCCGCCATGCAAGCTCCTTCAGGCTGCGGCTCACCTTCACCGTCCCGTCATCTCTGAGAAATCTTTTAATCTCCCCCAGAATCATGGGTACAGCGTATGTAGAAAATTTCACATCATAGCTGAAATCAAATTTTTCGATACATTTCAGCAGTCCGATTGCACCAATCTGATAGAGGTCTTCCGGCTCGCCGCGTCCGCGAAAGCGTCCCACTACGCTCCAGATTAAACCGGAATTTTCCTGTAGCAGGTTGTCCTTTGCCGCGGCATCTCCTGCCTGCGCCAGACGAATCCATTCATAGGTCTGCTCCATGGAATCACTCCTTTGCCAGTGTTTTTTCCATGAAGATGCGTGTACCTACCCCGATACGGCTTTCAATACGCACCTTTTCCATAAAGGTTTCCATGATTGTAAAGCCCATACCGGAACGTTCCATCTCCGGCTTGGAGGTATAGAGCGGCTCTCTCGCCCTTTCGATGTTTTCAATCCCCTTGCCGGTGTCGGCAATCTCTATGTAGATTTTCCTGCCGATATAGCCGCAAAATAGCTCCACTAAGCCCCCTTTTTCTTCGTAGCCGTGAATAATGGCGTTTGTCACTGCTTCGGAAACAGCAGTTTTTACATCCGTCATTTCTGAAATAGTCGGGTCAAGCTGCGTCAGAAAGCCTGCGGCAAATAGGCGGGCAAAACCCTCATTTTCTGATTTCGCGGTAAAAAATACCCGCGCTTCATTTTCATACTGCATCCGATTTCCTCCCCTCCGCATAGGCAATCGCCGCATCCAGAGAAACAAAGGTCGGCAACAAACGAGACAGTCCCGAAAGCTGAATCATTTCCTCGATTTTTTCATTTGGGCAGGCAATGGCAATGCGCCCTCCTAAGGACTGCACCTGCTTGTATCTGCCAATCATTACGCCGATGCCCGCGCTGTCCATGAAAGTCACCTCCTGAAACCCGAAGATAATATTTCTTCCTCCCATTTGCTCCAAGGCACTTTCTGTTTTGCTGCGTAATTCCTTAGAAGAATGATGGTCAATTTCTCCTGCAACCAGAATGATGAGTGTTTTATTTTTTCGCTTAAATTTCAAATCCATATAAAATCCTCCTTTTCAAAAGCATACACGATTTCATGCTTGTTTTTTTCTCTTTCAACCGCAACTTTCGTCCTCTCCTGCAAAAATAGGACAGGATAACTTCCGTTCAGACACGCACAGACAATAGCCTGCTGCCATAGAATAAAGTATCCCCTTTCCATCGGAGGTGCGCCTGTGTTTTTCTTACCTATGCTGCCCATATTTTTTGTTCCGCTCCTAAGTGGTTTTTCTTCCGGCGGCTCCTTCCCGAAGCCCCTTGCAAAAGAGAAGGAGCAGCAGCTTCTCCTTCGCCTGCGTGACGGAACAGATGCAGAAAAGGAATCCGCCAAGCAAACACTGATTCTGCATAATCTGCGTCTGGTCGCCCATATTGCGAAGAAATACAACAATGCCCAACGAGAATCGGAGGAACTGATTTCCATTGGTATCGTTGGGCTGATTAAGGCGATTCTTTCCTATGATAGCGAAAAAAGCATCCGCCTTGCCACCTATGCCTCTCGCTGTATTGAAAATGCTATCCTCTCACGGATGCGTTTATGGTTCCAAATCAATCCCCTCAGAGCAGAAAAGAACCAAAATGGCGTATTTTGACGCAGGTATCCGAGAATATGTATATACTTTGCTCCACTTTGGACGGCTGCGTAAGGTATGCACCTATGTATATCCATAGTTTCCGACTGATCGCCCCTCACAGGTTATTGGAAGCGCAGCTGTTCAATCAGCACTATCAGAACTATGAAGATATTCCAAATGTACCGGACAGGCTCCGCTGGTGCCGCCACCATATGGGCCTGATGCAAAAGGAAGTGGCAGAGCTGATTGGTATCAGTCGTGGACATTACATAGATTTTGAAGTCGGATATGTTGACTACTATCCGAAGGAAATCGTGGATAAGCTGGCAGCACTCTACAAAATTCCGGTAGATGACTTGCTGGACGATTACAATCGTTTCTTATATAAAGGGCAGGGAAAAATGATACGAGAGTATCGAGAGAGTCTTGGCTTGCAGAAAAAGCCTTTCGCAAGACTCATAGGGGTTGACCCCAATCTGCTCCGGGCATGGGAAGCTGACCAGAAGCGGATGAATATCAATTCCTGGGAGAAATACTTCAAAAATCTGATCAAGGCATAGAAAAAGCAGGTGTTCAAACTTTAAGGAGTTTGTTCACCTGCTTTCTCTATAGATGTGGATTTGATAACCGCATCCAGTAGCTGTACCTTCTGGTCGGAAGGACAATTCAGTTTTTTAATATGCTGATTGACCAAGCTTGCGTGGACACTGGCAACACGCTCTGCCAGTTCACGCTTGCCTTCTTCAGCTTTTGGATAATGGACAATTACATTGATTGGAGCACTCTTTCTTGCGATACCACGCACCTCCCTCGGTATTTCAGTCTATGAGAGAGAAGTTGTCCGCTATACCTAACTTATAACGCTTGCTTTCCTACTTCAAAAAATGGTGTTTTCTGCTATAATATTCGTAAGAGGGAAATGCTTGCTTGCAAGGGCATTTCCCTTACGGGCGATGAGTTGCGAAGCAATTCATCGAAAACTTGTTGGGGTACTGTGGAACTTCTTTCGTGGTATCATCTTATCAAGAATCTGTCAAAGATTCATTGAGCGTGAATTGAGCGCAAATTGACTACTTTTTGGAAGGAGGGCTGTCTATGGAATATTTAGATTTCAGTTCAGTCATCACCATTATTCGTAAATATATCAATGACGAACGCACCGTTGTTGACCGAAACCTTAATGAAGAAGTTAAGATTGACCAGATGCATTTGCTGGATCAGATCTTTGCGTCGTTCTGTGACGATGCAGACTCATTGGATTTTGCTTTTGACAACGGGCAGGTCTGCCGTTGGTTCAATGGACAGGCAAGAATTAGCCCTCGAATTATTTCATTTTATTTGGATGAAGAAAACAGAGATCTGCTTTCAGCTGATATAGAATACAATGTGCTGCCATTGATGTATGACAGTGCTATGGCTGTGGGAGATGCTCACACGTTGTTAATTCAGGATACAACCATTTCACCGGAAGTAAAGAACAAACTGACTGTAAGCTATCCTTGTCAGACGGATAGGGACAAAGCAGATCTCCTTGCTGCGGTTTTATTCTTCGGTATGGAGCGTGAGTTCAGAAAACGTGATGTTAATAACAAGGCACTTTTAGCATCCGGTTGTTTCTCTCCGCTGATGCGTGATTTTATCCTTGATGTAAAAGTACCAAGACCATGCCACCACTTCTGCGGTCGTGATGCAGAGTTGGAAAAGCTCCATGAACTTCTTTGCTCAAAGGGAAAGGTGTTCGTTCAGGGTATCGCCGGTATTGGTAAAAGCGAACTGACAAAAGCCTATGCGAAGAAATATGACAAAGAATACACCAACATTTTGTACATCACCTACTCCGGTGATTTGAAGAATGATATTGTAAATATGGACTTTGCTGATGATGTGGACGAAAACGAAACTGCCGATGCAAGATTCAGCAGACACCATCGCCATCTTCGCAAACTGAGAGCAGACAGTCTGCTGATTATTGATAACTTCAATACTGTAACAGCAAAGGACAGTATTCTGGATGTAATCCTGAAATATCATTGCCGTATTCTGTTTACTACCCGAAGCAAATTTGATACCTACGCTTCCGTGAATCTGGAAGAGATTGCTGATACAGAAACATTGATTTCACTGATGGGCTGTTTCTACTCCGATGCGGAAAAACAGCGCCCGGTTCTGAAACAGATCATCCAGGCCGTTCACCGTCACACTCTGGCTGTAGAATTATCTGCCCGCTTGTTGGAAACGGGAATTCTGAAGCCGCTACCCCTGCTAAACAAGCTGAAAACGGAAAAAGCCGCCCTGGATGTCACCGATACGATTGACATCACCAAGGACGGCAGGAGCCGCAAGGAAACCTATTATGACCATATTCATACGCTGTTTTCCTTGTATCAGCTGTCCAATGCGGAAACGGATGTTATGCGAAATCTTTCTTTGGTTCCGCTTACCGGTATTCCGGGCAGGCTGCTTGCAAACTGGCTGAAGCTGTGTGATATGAATATCATCAATGGCCTGATAGAAAAGGGTTTCGTGCAGACAGTGGATGGACGAACGGTTACACTGCATCCTATGGTACAGGAAGTGGCGATGGACGAAACCCGCCCGTCCGTGCAGAAATGCCGTACTCTGCTGGACAGCATCCATGAGATATGCCTGCTGCATGGCTATGACATCTCCTATTACAGGCAGCTGTTCCAGATGGTCGAGTCTGTGATCGAACGCATTGAAAATGATGATATGCCGTATTACCTGCGTTTTCTGGAAGATACCTTCCCATATATGGACAAGTATCACGATTTGCAGGGGATGAAGTTGGTTTTGAATGAGCTGTCTGCCCTGAAAAAGCTCTGTCGTGTCATTCAGGAATACAATTCCGATAAAACAATGGACTATGCCAGTGTGCAGGAAGCTATGGACGGTATCTGTCTAACCATCGGTGACATTCAGCAGGCGACTACACATTTCAAGAAAGCGATGGCTATTTATGAAGTGCTGTTTGAATCAGAGCCGGATGTCATTGAAGCGAAGAAACAGGAACTGCTTGAAACTTATACACAGTCAGGGGTATATTTAGGAAAGAAATTACTAAGTAAATAGGAGAACATTAAATAAGCAAGGATAGCTCTGTGTAGTAGCAGGGCTATTTTTGTGTTTCAATAAATAATATTTGTTCATTGCTCAATTTCCGCTCAATCCACGCTCAATGTGTTTTCTGCCCTCTTTCAGTAGAATGAACTTGCAAGGTAAACAGCACCAAATTCTTAAATCCGGTGCCAATTCCATGCAAAACTACTGAAAGGTGGCATTTTTTATGAACACAAACAAACACAAGGAGGTACAGAGCAAATGAGAGAACTGAACACCATCAAAATCATTGCCGTGGATCATGGATACGGCAACATCAAGACTGCCAATACAGTTACCCCTACCGGAGTGACCGCCTATGAAACAGAGCCAATTTTCTCCGGAAACATTCTAGAGTATGCCGGTATCTATTATCGCATCGGGGAAGGTCACAAGGAATTTATCGCAGACAAGGCTATGGATGAGGACTACTACATTCTGACTCTGATGGCAGTTGCCAGAGAACTGAATGTGTATGGTATCCGTGAAGCAGATGTTCATCTGGCTGCCGGTCTTCCGCTGACCTGGATTCGCAAACAGAGAGAAGATTTCCGAAACTATCTGCTCCGTAATAAGGATGTGGATTTCCGCTTCAACGGCAAAGACTACCATATCTGTTTTGTTGGATGCAGTCTGTTCCCGCAGGGATACCCTGCTATTGTCAGCCGTTTGGGAGATTTCAAAGGAACCAATCTTCTGGCAGACATCGGAAACGGTACCCTGAACATTTTGTATATCAATAACAAAAAGGCTATAGAGAGCCGTTGTTGGACAGAAAAGTTCGGTGTCAATCAATGTATGATTGCCGCTAAGAATGCGGTACTGGACAGCTTCGGCGTGAAAATCGAAGAATCTACCGTTGAGCAGGTGCTTCGTTTCGGAACTGCTGACATCAGCAAGCCGTATCTGGACTGTATTACTTCCGTAGCTAAACGTTATGTGGCTGATATTTTCGCTACACTTCGCCGCTATGAATACAATCCGGATCTGATGCGACTGTATATCGTTGGTGGTGGCGGCTGTCTGATTAAGCACTTCGGGCAGTATGATGAAAGCCGAGTGACCATTCTGGATGATATTTGTGCAACAGCCAAAGGTTATGAATATCTCGCCTTTGCCAGCCTTCGCAGGAAGGAGTAACCCATGATCGAGAATATCCGCAGCACAAATCTACGTTTCAATTTGGAAAAGGACACCCAGAAACGAGCATGGCAGTATCTTCAGACTATGGACAAGCAACAATTCAAATCCTACAGCAATGTGATTGCCGTAGCTCTGGTGGAATATTTTGACCGCTATTATCGCAGTCAGGATGATCCTTACTTTGAAACCAGAGAACGAGAAGAGCGATTTGTAAATCAGATTATTTCCTCTGTAGAAAGTGCTATGGAGAGAACACTTCCGGTATTTCTGGCAGGCTGTATGGCTGGGCTGTCACAAGCATCTCATAACACAACTTCAGTTGTTCAGCAGGAACCGGATGCAGAGCTGGATTGGGATTTTCTTGGAGAATAAATTTTCTCCAAGCTGATCCTACAGAAGGGAGGTGAACACATGACACGATTTCTGACACAGGATAGTTCGATACCGCCGTATATGGCATTTCCAAGATTTTTATTGGACAAAGATGGACTGAATGAAACTGCCAAAATTCTTTATACGATTTTGCTCGACCGAGCAAGGCTGTCACAGAAAAATGATGGGTGGACGGATGAAAAAGGTCATGTGTTCATTTTCTTTCCTATCAAGAATCTGGCAGAAGCCATGCACAAAAGCGAAATGTCCATTAAAACTGCGCTGATGGCTCTGGAAAAAGAAAATCTGATTGTACGAAAACGTCAGGGCGCAGGTTTCCCAAACCGAATCTATGTTAAATATCCACCGGAGTATCTGACGCAGATGGACAGAAATCTTTCTGTAAGACAGACAGAAAACTGTCCTACTGATGGAAAGCAAACTGTCTCTGTGACAGACAGAAAACTGTCCAGTAGTAATAAAGAGAAGAACAATATAAAAAGAATAAATTCAGAGAGTAAGGATAATCGTACCGCCTATGGTTCCTATCGAAATGTTTTCCTGACCACGGAGGAACTGTCAGCTTTACAAAGCGAAGTACCCCACTATCAGGAATACATTGAAAAGCTGTCCAGATATATGGCATCCAGCGGAAAGCAATATGCCAACCATGCAGCTACCATACGAAGCTGGGCGTTACAAGACCATCCTGCTCCTGTCATACGAACCTATGAATGTAAGGAGGACGAAAGCCTATGAAACCAATAGCAAATACCGTGGGCGATTTATTTCAGCCAAGAGAGCTGGCAAAGGATGAATATCTGAATGAAGCTGACGGACTGATCTATTGCTCCAAATGCCACACCCCCAGACAGCACCGAATTGAACTGAAGGAGCGAGTATTCCTCCCTACGGTTCGTTGCCGTTGTCAGCAGGAAGAATATGACAAAGAAGAAGCAGAACGTAAACATCAGGAATTTCTCATACAGGTGTCCCGACTTAGGGCAAACGGCTTGCAGGACAAATCTCTGCATGATTACAACTTCGCTAATGATAAAGGCTACAATCCGGAAATACAGAAAGCACATGATTATGTGACACATTGGGAGGAAATGAAAGCGAAGTCCTTGGGCCTGCTTCTCTGGGGAGATGTTGGAACTGATAAATCTTTTTTCGCAGGGTGCATCGCAAATGCTCTGTTAGATAAAGGTATTCCGGTTCTGATGACCAATTTCTCCAGAATCCTGAATACGCTGACCGGAATGTATTCCGATGATAGAAACCAGTTCATTGACAGCTTCAACAAATACAGTCTGCTGATTATTGATGATTTGGGCATTGAGCGTAGCTCAGAATTTGCTTTGGAGCAGGTGTTCAATGTGATTGACAGCCGTTATCGAAGCAAGAAACCTTTGATTGTAACCACGAATTTGACTTTGGATGAACTGAAGCATTCGAAAGATCTGGCAAGAGCCAGAATTTATGACCGAGTATTGGAGCGTTGTGTTCCTTTGAAAATCAACAATCAGAATATTCGAGAGCTGAACGCAGCCGCAAATATGCAGGAAGTACGAAAAATACTAAATTCCGGTACTTAATTTTACAGTCGATGGTGCTGAACAATTCGCCCATCAGTACACAGATAACCTTGAGATTGCAAAGCAAATTGTATCTGCACCATCTACACTGGATAACAGTACCGAACTGATACCAGAAAGGAGATTTTATGGCAAATAACAGACCTATGACCGAAGACGAAAAGAAATTATTGCAGACACAGCACAGAATGGAAGCGATTGAAGCCCGAAACTGTCAGAAAGAACGAAAAGCAAGAACCAGACGATTGATCCAGATTGGAGCCGTATTGGAGAGCGTATTCCCAGAGGTTCAGACCATGGAGCTTGATGATGTGAAGATGGAACTGAAAAAACGATTGAACGCATAAGACTGGCAGCTTTGCTGCTATCCCGAAGGGCGCACTTACTCACCACCCATAAAATGGGCGGTGGTATCCCCTTCAGGGTCGTGCACTCTGCGAGGCTTTGCGGCTCCTCTGGAGCCTTATGTACAATGACACACTTTTTTCAAATTGCTGTCATTGTCCACGCAGTTTCCACAAGTACAATCGCTACAGTGTTTGTAAGTAGTGGGACAATTTGTACCCTACCTTGTGTTAACTGCCTGCGAAAACCTGCCACCGGCAGCTTTATCGCAGAGATAGGTGCAGCATCTGACAGCACCTATTTTCTTTTTCACAAAAAGAAACAAAAATGTGCTGCGGCACAGGAAGGAGGAAAATAGTGAACTATTTCCATTTGGAAGCTAAAGTTGTGAGTCGTGGTGCAGGCCGTTCCGTCATAGCGGCTTCTGCTTACGCATCCTGCTCTCGACTCTACAACGACTACGATGGACTGACCCACGATTACACCCGAAAGCAAGGTTGTCTGTATAGCGAAGTCTTTCTGCCGCAGTATGCACCGGAGAATTGGAAAGACAGACAGGTGCTATGGGAAGCGGTCGAGTCCGTAGAAAAAACAAAGGACAGCCGACTGGCAAGAGAGCTTGTAGTAGCTTTGCCAGCTGAGTTGTCTTTAGACGATTGGAAAAATATGTTGGAGCGTTTTATCCGAGAACAGGGAACGGATCTTGGTATGTGTGCAGATGTGAACATTCATGACCCATACCCTCCGGGGCATAATCCACACAGCCATATTCTTTTCACGATGCGCCCCTTGGATGAGTATGGCAAATGGCAGGCAAAGACCCAGAAAGAATATCTCTGTAAGCGTGGCGAAGAAGAATGTGGCTTTACCGCTGACGAGTTCAAAGTTGCCAAGACACAGGGATGGGAGAAACAATATATGTATCAGTTCGGGGAGAAAAAGGGGTATTTAACCCCATCTGAAGCAGAGAAAATTGAGGGATGTATCAGAACATCAAAGACACCTAAAAGTACCCGCTATGGGAGACAAAATCCTCTTACAGAGCTTTGGAACAGCGAAGAACAGATATTTGCGTGGCGTAAGAGTTGGGAAATGATTATCAATGAAGAACAGGAACGTCATGGTATTGTTGATCGTGTAGACTGCCGCAGCCATGCCGCCAGAGGACTGACCGAACAGCCGACTGTACACGAAGGCTACCATGCAAGAAAACTGGAATCCATGGGAATTGTTTCTGACCGCTGCGAGCTGAACCGTCAGATCAGAGCAGATAATAAGCTCCTGCGTGAACTGAAGGCATCTGTCAAGAAACTGATGGATGCAGCAAAAAATACCATTCCCTCCCTTGCTAAAGCAATGGAATCTCTGCGTGCGAAGATGATTATTTTCTGTTATCAGCTTGGGTATATCTGCAAAGGCAAGAGTAGCATTTCCAAATATGTTGATGCCGCAGATCCTATTCTGGAACGCTATGCGGAGTTGAAACAGGAAATCAGAGAAAAGAGCAGTGAGCAGAAATCCCTTCGCTCTGAAAAGAAAGGTACCTCCATTTTTAATGTCAAAAAGCAGATGGAGCTATCTCAGCGCATTGCAGAACTAACCGAAGATCTGGAAGAACTATGTTCTGAACGAACCATGCTTTTGAACCAGTTGGACTGTGCTGACGATAAGGAAGTAAAGAAAGTAAAAACCAGCGTGTCCACCATGAAAGATACACTGAAAAATCTGGAAGCCAAGGAGGTACAGTTCTCTGCCGAGCTGGATGCAGCACAGAAAGAATTTGCTTCACTACAGGAACAGGTGGCAGACTTTGATCCCATCGACCTGTACAATGCACGACAAGCTATCCGTTCCGAAATGGAGCAGGATGCTGTACACAAATTGCAGGAACGATATACCGACGAATATAGCTATATAACCATGGTTGACGGAAGGCGGGAGGTTTCCCTTATGCTGGATGAATACGCCGAGGAACAAAGAATTCAGCAACTGAAACAGGAGCAACAGCGCAAGTTCCAACAAGAACGCAGGCAGAACCACCCCCTAAAAAAGCAGAAAGACAGAGAACGCTAACAAAATCAGCGGGAGTGCATCGTAAAAATGCACTCCCGCTTTTTAACTGTGTCACAGCAACGAAATCATTCTGCGTCTGGTTCAGAAAGGATTAACTTGCTAATCAAAGCATTAGAAATCTGGTGGTTTTCGATATGAGTAATATGGATATGTAGCCCCTTGAAGTCCAGTTCGATATTCTGCTCCCCGTCGTTAGGAATCATATCCAGCTCGCCAAATACAAGTCCGCTGAAAGTGTCCACATCCTCCATACCAATATCCACACCCAAAGCCTGTTCAATGTCATATAGTTCCACATTGCCGATGATAGCCCAGATATTTTCATCCATTTGCTCGACATGGGGTTCTGCTGCGGCTTCCTCAGCAGTGTCCTCACCTAAATCACCAACCAATTGTTCAATCAGGCCGTTTAATGTCACAATACCTTCAACACCGCCATATTCATCAAGCACGATGGCCATGATATTGCTGCTTTTTTTCATTTTGCGGAATAGGACATCTGCCTTAATAGTTTCGGGAACGAAAAAAGGAGCTTTGACAGCATTCTGCATCACACATTCTCGTCCTTTATCGTCTAAGCGGAAGTAATCCTTGGCATTCAGAATACCGATAATGTTATCTGCGGAATCTCCGCAAACGGGATAAAGAGTATGACGGCTGTTATGGATGGTTTTGTTCCATTCTTCCATAGAATCTTCGACCCACAGCATAGTAACATCTGTACGATGGACAGCAATTTCCCTTGCGGTCAGGTCGTCAAATTCAAAGACATTCTGGATGAATTCTTTTTCCTGTTCGTCAATAGCACCCTTTTCACTACCAGCATCTACCATCATGCGAATTTCTTCCTCGCTGACCTGTTCGTCTTCTTCGTTAGGATCAATGCCCAGAAGTCGCAGAACAGCATCAGTAGAAGCAGATAGGAACCATACAATAGGCTTGAACACGATGGAGATGCCTCTAATTAAGCCGGAAATGCCCAGTCCCAATGCTTCTGCTTTTTTCATTGCCACTCGTTTGGGAACCAGTTCGCCAAAGACCAGAGTAAAATAGGACAAAATCAAAGTGATCAAAGCAACGGCGATGGTGTCCAGTGTAGCCCTGGGAACAGTAATCCCCAGATTAATCACCCAATCCACCAATGGATCAGAGAAGTTATCCGCCGCAAATGCGGAACCCAGGAAGCCAGACAATGTGATTGCCACCTGAATGGTTGCCAGAAACTTGGCAGGCTCTCTTGTCAGATGGAACAGGCGTTTTGCTCGTTTATCTCCTTGATCCGCCATCCTTTCCAATTTTGTTTCGTTTATGGAAAGTACCGCAATCTCTGCACAAGCAAAAACTGCATTTAATGCAATCAATATAATCTGTAATAAAAACAATACTAACATTTTAACCTCTTTCTGCAATAACAATATACTATCTTCAAAAAAGCAAAAGACACAGCCCATGCATGGATTCCAATGCACGGATCGTGTCTTAACTTCTATATCTGAACAAATAGATTTTGTAATTACATCGGTTAGGGTCAGGACAACTGTCGCTTGTATCCATTTTGTGATTTCACCTTCTTTCCCACAATATAATGTTTTTTATTATAGAATAGCTCTCTGGCTATGTCAACAATAACTCCATCAACAAAGGGTAAGTAGAGATTTTTTAACTGTTTCTTAGCATTATTCCACTTTCTGCATCCTATATCCAACGCCAATATGAGTCTGGATGTATTGTGGAGCGCCAGGGGTTTTCTCCAGCTTTTTTCGCAGAGTTGCCATAAAAACACGCAGAGAACCAATGTCATTCTCCCAACTGCTTCCCCATACATTTTGTAAAATAAAACGATGTGTCAATACCTTGCCTGTATTTCGTGCAAGTAAACACAGCAGCTTATATTCCATTGCAGTCAGAGACAGCTCATTGTCACCCAGATAAGCACAACCCACAGAATAGTCAATTCGAAGTGGACCGTTTTGATAGACCGCCTGTTCATTGCTCACATTTTGTATCAGCGCAAGGCGGCGCTGGGTAACACGCAGACGTGCCAGTAATTCTTCAACAGAGAACGGTTTTGTTAAATAATCATCTGCACCGGCATCCAGTGCATCAATTTTATCATTATCCTCAGCTCTTGCGCTGATAACAATGATTGGAACGTTTGACCAGCTACGGACACGGCGTATTACTTCCACTCCATCAATGTCTGGTAGTCCCAAATCCAGTAAAATTATGTCAGGATTATGAGAAGCTACTTCCATCACGGCTCCTTCACCGGTGCCTGATGTAATAAAGCGGTAATCATGTGCTCTTAATGTAGTAGTTATCAGATTGCGTACCGGAGCATCATCCTCCACAACGAGGATTTGAAATTTCTTCATGTATTATTACCTCCTCCAGCGGAAGGGTAAAACGGAACACAGAACCATGCGGTAAATTGTCCGTAACATGGATTGATCCGCCATGCGCCTCCACAATAGCTTTGCAGAGGTACAGACCCAGCCCAAGACTGCGGCGATTATCCGCTATTTTATGTTCGCCGCTGTAAAATTTATCAAATATTTTTCCTTTTTCCACGTCGCTGATGCCCTTGCCGGTGTCAGCGATTTTGATTTCCGCCATCCCGTTCTTGCATTCAGCACTGATACTAATCAAGGTGTCCAAAGGTGTGTATTTCAGTGCATTGTCCACAAGATTGATGATGACCTGCACGATCAGTTTTGCATCTACCCGTACCATCAGTAAATCATCCCCATAATTCACAGTGATGGAATGCTTTTTTGCATTGGGGCGGATATGCTGCATCGCTTCCTCGATGATTTCAGAAACCAGCTCTGGAGAGGTTTTCAGCATCATGCGACCTTCTTCGATACGAGTAGAGTACAAAAGATTTTCCACCAGGTTGGTCAACCACATGGAGTCATCGTAAATATCTGCATAAATCTGCTGTTTGGTTTCATCATCAAAGCTATGACTGTTGTGTAAAAGATTGCCTGCATTACCGGAAATCGTTGTCAGTGGAGTGCGTAAGTCATGGGAGATGGCTCGCAGCAGATTAGCTCTAAGTTGTTCGCTCTCTGCCAGAATTGCTGCAGCTTCTTTTTCCCTGATATTCTTCTCATTTTCCAGTGCAAGCGCTGTTTCACCGAGAATAGACAAAAGGATGCTCTGCTCTGATGCATCCAAGGCACCTGCCATTGCATCAATTCCCACGACACCATATATTCGTTCATTGACACGAACAGCAAAATACAGATACTGTGCATCCGGGAAGTTCTTTGTTGTAGCTCCGGCATTATGATTGTTCTGAAGAACCCACTCTACAATCGCAAGTTCTGTTTCTTCATCGTAAAAGCGCTGTCCATCCGAAATGAAACGTATCGGCTCAGATAATCGTCCACCCTCGTGGTCAAAAATGACTATACTTCGTCCGAGCAGCTTGTTGATCTGCTGTCCGGCAGTTTGCAGAATGGCTAATTTGTTTTCTGCCTTAGACAAAAGCTGATCTGTATCAAAAAGTACCTTTGTTCGTTTGGCGATTTTCTCTGATTGTCGTGCCTGTTCTTTATATCGAATGGCCAATGTACCTGTGATGTACGCCGTTAAAAACATAACTACGAATGTTACCGGATAACCGGTATCGTAAGCTGCGAGCGAGAATCGAGGTGCTGTAAACAGATAATTAAAGATAAATACACTGACTATGGATGAAATCAAGCTGTATATCTGATGGGATGTGGCAATAGATGTCAACAACACACCAAGAATATACACCATTATCATATTTGCATCGGTAAAGCCTATCTCGTGAAACAACAAACTGAGTAATGTTGCCGCAAACAGAATCAGAGCGCTCTTTACAGTGTTTTTTATGATTTGCTCGTGATGGTATTTCCTCGCCTTTTTGGGATGATAGGTCGTATCTGCTGCTTTATCTGGAATGATATGAATATCCAGCTCTGGTACATAGGACAACAGAAGTTGTGTTAATGTCGGTTTTCCAAACAGATGCTTTTGGATAGCGGAGCTTTGGCCCAAAACAATTCGAGTAATACCGGAGATGCGGGCAAACTCTGCGATTTGGTACGGAATATCGTCGCCATATACCGTTTCGATAGTCGCTCCAAGCTGTTCAGCCAGCTTGCGGTTTTCCTCCAATCGCTTTTTGTTTTCGTCGGTAGCCACTGCAAAATCCGGTGTTTCAACGAATAATGCTGTAAACTGACTGTCAAAGGCTTTTGCCATTCTTGCGGCGGAACGAATGATCTTTGCATTGGACGGTGCCGACGACAGACAGGCGAGGATATGATCCTGCTTGCTGTTAATGTTATTTAGTTTGTTCATTATCCTCACCTCCAACTTTGTAATAGATTCTACCATACAAAAGTCCTGATTTCTACCCCGAAAATGTGAACGTTCAGTCTAAATAGTCAGCATATCCGCATTTTAGTCTACAATGTTCCATTTCCAATGCTGTAATTACTCGGTCACGATTTTTTGATTTCAAACTCTTTTTCCAAACAACACGAATCCATTTTTCCTCATCCGGATTTTCAACTGTTAGACCAAGCGTGGTTACCAGCATCTTTGTCTTTTCGTATGGAATCCGAACAGAAGCATATTGTTTCCCCAAAGGTTCTGTGCTGTCATCTGCCAGAAGAAGAATGTCGATACGTTCGTTTATTAGCTTATCTAAGAGATGATTGATTTGTCCACTACTGAGAAAGAACTCAACATGAGGAGCAGATTCAGAATAACTCTCTAATGCAGATGCAATGGAATTCAACAGCATCGGGGTTTCTGCTGCAATATGAATCTTGCATTGGCTATTTCGATTACCTTCGGCGATTAGGCGTTGGTTTTCTTCAATGAAATCTCCGAATCTTACAACAACATAGTATCCAAATGCAAAAGTTGCCAACAGAATTAGTATTAAAAATAGATCCTTCATCAAGAACACTTCCTTAGCCTGATTAAAAAAGGATTGATTATATGCAGAAGCACTTGTGGACGGCTTTTTCCTGTCCTAACACAAGAATTGATTTATTTCGACCAAGCACGGTATCCGGCGTAATGCTCATATTTAATCTTCCGTTCTCACGGATACCAAGGATATTGATGCCAAACTTTTTACGAATGTCTAACTGTGCAATGGGTTTTCCATTCCACTCATGTGGGATTTCCAATTCAAAAATAGCGTATTCGTTATCCAGTTCAAAGTACTCCAAGATATTATCAGAGGAACAACGGATCGCTGTCCATGCAGCCAACTGCTTTTCAGGGTAGACCACTTCATCTGCGCCATTACGTAGCAGAAACTTTTCCTGTATCCCACGAGATGCACGGGCAATAACCTTTTTAGCACCCAATTCTTTCAGCAGATAAGCGGTTTCCAAAGAGTTTTGGAAGTTATCTCCAATGGCAACAATACAGGAATCGTAATTGCCAATACCCAGAGAAGCAAGGAATTCTTCATTGGTGCTGTCTCCAATCTGTGCATTGGTAACATAAGGAAGCAGCGCATTTACACGTTCCTCACTGGTATCTACTGCCATAACCTGATGTCCCATAGTGTGCAGCTTCATAGCAATAAACTTGCCAAATCGTCCAAGACCAATCAATAATACCGATTTCATAACAGAACCTCCTTGTTCTTAACCTACCGAGATTTTCTCGACAGGGAGTTTTGATAATGTGTTTTTTGTTGCTGGCAGTATAGCGAAGATTAACGTCAGCCCACCAACTCTGCCAATGTACATCTGTGCAATCAGAATCAGTTTGCTTATAGCTCCAAGTTCCGGTGTGATACCCAGTGTCAACCCGACTGTGCCAACCGCCGATGCACTTTCATACAGGCAAGTTACAAGCGGAAGATTTTCCAGTTTACTGATTGCTATTCCACCAAGAAGAAATAACGAAATATACATAAAGAACACCGTTGCCGCATTTTTTACGGTATCATCATCGATGCGTCGCCCGAAGAAACAACCATTCTGACGTTTTTGAAAGACTGCCGCTGCGACAGATATCATTACTGCAAAGGTAGTAACTTTCATACCTCCTGCCGTAGAACCGGGTGCACCGCCGATGATCATCAACAATGATGTAATCATCTGTCCAGTTTCACTCATTGCATTCAAGTCCACGGTGTTAAAGCCTGCTGTTCTCGGCGTAACGGCTTGGAACAAGGCTCCCCAAAAGCGTTCTGCAAACGGAAGATGTACCAGTTCGAAAAAGAAGAAGTAGACTGTTGGAACCAGTATCAATCCTGAGGTAACAGTAAGGATAACTTTGCTTTGCATATGGTATCGCTTTATGTCGATGCCGTTGGTGCAAATATCGCTCCAAGTCAAAAATCCAAGTCCGCCGATGATAATCAGTAGCATGATTGCCAGATTGATAATTGGATTCGCAGCATATCCCATCAAAGAATTAAACAGAATACCATCATTTACAATGTCAAAACCGGCATTACAGAAGGCTGAGATGGAGTGAAATACTGCCATCCAAAGACCTTCGCCAAATCCGTAATCCCCGATGAACACAGGAGCCATAATCGCTGCGCCCAAAAGCTCAATAATTACGATGCCTTTCAAGATGAAACCAGTGAATCGGACAATGCCGCCAACCTGCGGTGCGGAAATTGCATCCTGCATTGTGCTTCTTTGCATCAAGGAGATTTTCTTTCCTGCTGCCATTGTAATCGCAGCAGCTACTGTGATAACGCCCATGCCGCCGATTTGAATTAACACAATAATGATTGCCTGCCCAAACACTGTCCAATGTGCCGCCGTATCATAAACCACAAGTCCGGTCACACAAACCGCCGAAGTCGATGTCAGCAGACAATCCAGAAACGGTGTAATCTCTCCACTTTTACTGGATACCGGCAGCATCAGAAGCAGCGCACCCAACAATATGACAGCGGCAAAACCGAGAATAATCATCTGAGAGGAGGATAATTTACGTTCCAGTTTTCCCATCTCAACACCTCCAATGTTCGTTTTCTTAAATTGTATTATTGCATTTCAACCATAAAATGGGCATTAGCGTGCCGGTTATGGCATTAAATTCGCATTAAGATAAAGACCATCACTGGTTCTCAAATAGAGAACCGTGATGGCCTTCATTTTTAACAATATATCAATTCATTTAAGACGATTTCTTCCGCAGCATTGCGGATATTATTACAAGCACCTACCCAACCCATCTGATCACGAGATTTTAATTCCTCATTTACGCCTTGCTGCTCCTGTATTTGTTGGATCAGCAGTTCCATTCTCTGATGAGCTGTATCATCAATGCTATTTAAGTGAGATACCAGTTTCCCTCCGAACAAAAGCTCTGTGTACAGCCAAGGACGATGCTCTTTTATGTAGGCTTTACGCATACGACCATACTTTCCATAGTGGGGTTCTTCATCAACCGGCAGTTCCAAATCTGGATAATACATTTCATCTTCGCCAAGTGTATAGGTTCCGCCCATTTCTTCAAAGATTGACTTTATAGAAATACCTCCAATCTGTTTACTTTATTGCTACGCTATGTTATAATACCACAAGACACATCACATATCAAGATAAGGAGGGTATGAAATGCGAAAAAATGATGACATCATAGCTATCTATTCCCGTAAATCTAAATTTACCGGAAAAGGTGAAAGTATCGGCAATCAGGTAGAACTATGCAAAGAATATGTTCGTGTACATTATGGTGATACCGCTGTAGATAAAGTTGCTGTATATGAAGATGAGGGCTTTTCTGGTGGTAATCTGAATCGTCCGGATTTTAAGATAATGATGGATGCAGCCAAGAAACGTAAGTTTAAGGCTATCATAGTTTACCGTCTTGACCGTATCAGCAGAAACATCAGTGACTTTGCCAGCCTGATTGAAGAACTGGCTCGTCTTGATATTTCTTTTGTTTCTATTAAAGAGCAGTTCGATACAAGCACTCCTATGGGACGAGCTATGATGTATATCGCATCTGTGTTCTCTCAGCTGGAGCGTGAAACCATTGCAGAACGTATTCGTGACAATATGCACGAACTGGCAAAGACAGGTCGTTGGCTTGGTGGTACAACACCTACAGGCTATGCTTCCGAAGCAGTCAAGAGTATTACCATTGATGGCAAGTCTAAGAAAGCCTGCAAGCTGAAACTGATTCCTGAAGAAGCTGATATTGTCAGAATGATTTATGACTTATATATAGAAACGGATTCTCTGACCTTAACCGAAGCTGCTTTGATTAAACAGGGTATCAAGACGAAGAACAACAATTACTTTACCCGTTTTTCCATCAAAGCCATTTTACAGAATCCGGTTTATATGATTGCGGATGAAGATGCTTATAATTTCTTCATTCAGAATGACACAGACCTGTTCTCGGAGAAAGATGCCTTTGACAACAAGCACGGTATTATGGCTTACAACCGCACCGATCAAGAGAAAGGCAGAGCTACAAAGTACCTTCCTGCAAGTGAATGGATTGTATCCGTTGGCAAGCATCCGGGTCTGGTTCTAGGTAAAGTATGGGTACAAATTCAAGAGTCTTTGGAACGCAATAAATCAAAATCTTTCAGAAAGCCACGCAGTAACGAAGCGCTTTTGACCGGCTTGTTATTCTGTAGCTGCGGTGAGCGTATGTATCCGAAAATGAGCAAGCGAAAAACTGCGGATGGAAAGGTGATTTACACCTATGTTTGCAAAATGAAGGAGCGCAGCCAGCGTTCTGTGTGCAACAGTAAAAATGCAAATGGCAATACATTGGATATGGCTGTGATTGAGCAGATTAAAATGCTTGCAGAGGACAGAGATACTTTCATTGCACAGTTGGAACAGAGCCGCAGATTTTATACCGGCAACCGCATGGACTATGAACAGCGATTGGATGATATGCGAAAGGAAACGGCAGATACAGAGAAGAAAATCAATTCTCTGGTAGACTCCCTTGTAGATATGGGTGACAGCCCTGCCAAGGCTCATGTAACCAAACGAATTGAGCAGTTGAACGAGGAATACCAGTCCCTTGAAAAACGTATTCAGGAGCTGGAGGGTCTGACCACACAGCATGCTCTCAGCGATATTGAGTTTGACTTGATGCGTCAGCTGCTGACTGTCTTTAAGGATGGCATTGATGAAATGACCATAGAGCAGAAACGAGCAGCCATCCGCACCATCGTGCGTAAGGTTATCTGGGACGGAGTCAACGCTCATGTGGTTCTGTTTGGTGTGCAGGACGATGAAATCGAATACCCGGAAATCGCTTCTGTTGCTTCTGATAATACAGACGACGAGGACGAAAACGAGGAATTGGTGGCATTTTCTGATGTAGACTACGAAGATGACGATACGGAGGATGACCGCCTGGGAAAAACTAATCCCCTTAGTGCATCAAAAACGCATTGGGGGGAGAATAGCAAATGAAATCCTGATGTCCCTGCGGTTTTCCAAGAAATTTCAAAACGATATTTCACTTTATGAACCGATTGGCACCGATCGGGACGGCAACGAAATCGTCATGCTGGATGTCATCAACAGCGAAACACCTGATTTTGCGGAACAGCTGCATCTTGCCATCGAATCGGAAAAAATGCTGCACGCAGTACAGGAACGTCTCAGTAAACGAGAGCAGATTGTTGTCATTTTTCGCTATGGTCTGTGGGGACAGGAGGAACTGACACAGCAGGAAATCGCCGGACGGCTCGGTATCTCCCGTTCCTATGTATACCGCCACATCTATTGTAAATAAAGTGCTTTAAGAAATCGCTTCCAGCTCGGGGAAGCGGAATTTAATAATAATCTGTTTTGTTTCGGTTAACTCAATTCTTTCAATTAAACTGACAAGTAATTCTCTGCTGGTATATGCAGATTGTAAAAAGCGCTGCACCAGTTCTTTTGACAAAGTATCGGAACTGATGGGACTTTCCTTTAATCGCTCTAACTCTTTTAATTTTTCTTCTAAAGTGGTACGTTCTATTTTCATTCGTTGATACATCCGCTCAAAGTCTGTTTCCGTAAGTAAGCCACTAAGGCGATCCATATACATCTTATCCAGATTGTTTGTCAGACTGCTGATTTTATTATGCACTGCCTGTATGGCATATTCCTGCTTCAGTTCCTTTTTATCCGTTTGTATCGTTTCTTTGGCAATCATCTGCAAACGATGCGGATGCAGATATGCCTGACAGATTTCACGTACTTTTTCAATCACTGCGTCTGTAACAACCTGTTCCTTTATGCAGTGGCAGGTACAGACCCCTGCTTTTGTAAATCGCTGATAAGTGCGGCAAACAAAGAATAGTCTGTCCTCTCCTGTTGTCGTCTTACGGTTGATGACCGCAAGCGGATATCCACATTCATGACAGAAAATCAGCCCTTTTAACAGGAAATCATATTTTCTGCTGCGGGTATATTTTCTGCTGTTTAATAATTGCCTTACTTTATGGAAGGTTTCTTTATCAACAAGAGGTTCATGTGTGTTTTCAACGACAATCCATTTGCTTTGTTCCTGTTTGATGCATTTCTGTGACTTGTAACTGATTTTAACCGACTTACCCTGTACCATATTTCCTATGTAGGTTTCGTTCTTCAGCATATCCGAAATACGCTCGCTGGACCAGAGACCGCTGTACGGGCCTTTTTGCCGCCTTTGCCAGCCGCAATAGGTTGCAGGTGTTGGAATCCCTTCTTCATTCAGCACCATTGCAATCCTGCGGCAGCTCATGCCGGTCAGAGCCATTGCAAATATGCGGCGAACGATAGGTGCAACTGCTTCATCAATTACAATTTTATTTTTTTCAGTCGGATGCATCTTATAGCCATACACAGGTTTTCCGCCGATGAACTGCCCCTTCTGCTGTTTATCATGCTTTACGCTTTTAATTTTTTTGGATATATCCTTTGCATACATGTCATTCATAATCGCACGAAAGGGTGTAATATCATTTGCGGTGGATTCTATGCCGGTATCAATGCCATCCAGGAGGGAGATATAACGGACTCTTTTCTCCGGAAAATACCGCTCCATATAATGCCCCGTCATAATATAGTCTCTCCCCAAGCGTGATAAATCCTTTGTGATGACCATATTGACCTTTTTTGTTTCAATATCACCAATCATACGCTGAAACGCGGGTCGATTGAAACTGGTTCCGCTCCAACCGTCATCAATGTAAGTATCGTAAACAGATAAACGATGCTGCTGCACAAATTCGTTCAGCAGCGATTTCTGATTTGTAACACTTTCAGACGGCCCTTCGCTTTCATCTTCTTTTGATAAACGAATATACAATGCAACATGATAATCCATGGGGTTGCTTATTTCTAAATACATCATATTCCTCCTTGAAATAAGCGACCAGTCACTTTAAATATGGTAACATAGCTTTGTTAGTCATTTCAAGCGAACATGAAAGATATGCTCTGAAATATTCATCCAAAAGTTGTGTTAAGGACTTATTGGATTCTGTATAGATACAATGAACGATAGGTTTTACTTGTTTCATAATTATCCCCCCTTTGTTCAACGTATGAAAAGAAAGATTTATTTTTGTCTGTCCGGCTATATAAATCATTCCGGAATGTCGGCACAAACCACTCCCCCCAAAAAACGTCAATCTATTCTCCATTCTTGTCGATATTCTCAGAAGGTCTGTTTTTCATTATGCATACATCAGTAGTCTTACACTTCCTGACGGTGGCTTGGGTATATGAAAGGTCATCGCAATCCTATCTTTGCCATAAGTAGGATAAAGGAGCAGATGTTTCTCGCTCGCATATTGCTACGGTCATGGCGCAATCTCTCCCTACGGCTTTCCCTTTCGGGTTTTCATATGCCCAATTCCGGAATTTGATGATTCAATTTTCAAGGTACAATATTACTAAAAGAAACGAATTTTTTTATCGTGTCTGCGCTTTTTCAGATATACGGATGAAATTTCATAATTGCTGCAATCAATCCAACTTCCAGACTTCTTTTCACTGTTTCATCTACCATTTCTCTGCAATGCCCATTCTCATCCATTACAACGCGCATAGAAAGCTTTTCTATATATGGCTGATAAATATCAACCACTTCCATTAAAGCCTCTGTATCTCCCGATACGGCCAGAAGTATCGTTTTTGTCTTTAGTTTCTGTTTGCTGCCAAAAATGCTTTTTCTTGCATTCTGGCTAAAAAATTCATTTTGGTTTTTTCTGTTTCTCATTTACCTCTGTATGCACCTCCATCATCTTCCTGATATACTGCAACGCTACATTTCGGTTATACTGCACAGAGCTTTTCGGCATCAGGATGGTTTTTCCAATCTCCTTATCCGTCATATCCGCAAAAAAACTAAGAATTATAATTTCCAATCTTTTCTTCGGCAGTAAAAGCAATGCCTGATACAGCATTTCATTTTCGATAAATACCCTGATATGCTCCAGTTCTATCTTTAACGCCAATGCCGGATATGTATCGTAAGTATAATAATATTGTTCCAGCTCCCCCTCCTCAAAATCAGAAAATACATAGCCCTGCTCTCGCCTTTTCTGTCCTTCGCGTAACAGTTTATAATTTGTATACGTTATAACCTTTTTACAAAAGGCATCAAAGCGCATCTGCAGGCTAACCTCAGAAGGAAGTAAATTCATTTGGTTCACCTCCTTCTAATTGAAGTTTTGTTATATGAAATTCTTTCCTTCTACTTAATACAAGCCAAAAGCTGCTCTCAAAAACCAAACTTTATTCATAATTTTTTGCACAAAATAAAAAAAGTCGTTTTCCAGTAATCAGAAATTACTAAAAAACGACTTTCTTAATTTTTTTATGCATTAACGAACAGACATCATCCTGTATATAGTATTAGGTATCTCATCACTAATTTTCTTCATCTGGAACCTGCAAATTCACAGGCTCCAATCCTGCTTAATTCCTTTTCTTTCTCGATGCTAACCAGTCATCAATCCCTTTGTATTTCTTATCCCAGCATAACCGATGGACGGAAAATCCATACGCATTTGCCATTTCCATCATCTGCATACAGCTTTTTTCCACATGCGGGTTTGTGTACTTATCCATGTCATAGGCTTCCACAATATTCTCTACGCCGTTACGTTTCAGCTGTGCAAAAATCGGTTCTAATGCTCTGTAATGGCTTACGCCTGCCAGCGCAACAAAGGTTTTCTTACAGAAGGCGTGTGCAATATCAGCTTTTAATGCGCCTTCTGTTACATAAACTGTTTTATCCGCCGGATTACCAATGAAATGCACCGGCCCACCTACAGATGTACCACGAAATTGGTTGGAGCTAGAAAACCAGATATACTTTTTATCCTCTATCGGTCGGTCCAAGCGAATCTGGAATCCCTCTATCCTTCTGTCCATAGAACGTATCGGAATCAGAATCCCGGAGGCGTGCTTATTGAAGTTAATGCCATAGGTATTATTCTTTTTCGTATAAAACCCCGGGACTCCTTCCAGCACACACTCTCTTGCCATAATCGCAGATACGATTTTATGAAAGCCAAAAGCAGGCGTGCTTTTATAGCCATATTTCACAATCTGCTCTGCATCCAGACCTCGTTCCATAAGATTTTTCTGATGGTCTTTTGATAAAATCAGCTGTGAAAGCAGCATGGAATAGGTCTGATGCCGTATTTCTAAGTCCGCTTTCGGTATCTGCTCCATATCAGGCGTATATATCGGCTTTGGCAGTGCATCCGCTTTTTTGTCATCATGTAAAATCTCACAGATTTCTGCAAATGCCTGTGCATTGCTGATCTGAAAGACCTTGCTGTAAAGCTCTATCATTCCACCGCTTTCTCCGCAATAATTGCAGCGGAATACATTCTTGGCAAAATTAAGGTTCATTTTGCCTTTCTTATGTCCGCAAAAAGGACAATCCACGTCCATATCGGTGGACTGTCGGCGGCGAACCTTTAAGTTTAATATCCCCGCAACATCTAAAATGGTAAATGGATAATCACGCATCTATTCGCCTCCTATTTTTCAACTGCCGCAAGCAGCAGTTTTGCGCCTGCGCGGAGCACATTATTTTTTCCGTGATAAGACTCGACGTACCAATTGATTGCACCGGGCTTTTCTACGCAAAGCTCGCCCAGTGTTTTCCCTTTATACGCACCAATCGGAATCAGATAATTCTTGGCATCCTCCAAGCTCATTTTCTGCATCAGTTCCTCTACAGGCATAGATGCGTCCCACTCCGCTTTCTTCTGTTCCGATGCTTTCTTTTGCATTTCAGCGGCCTGTGGCATTTCATCCAGCAGTTCTTCCTCCGATTCATCCTGCACCATTTCTTCCGATAAACCGTTGTCCGGAATTGTCACCGGTGCATCCACAAGGCTTCTGTCCTGTTCCTCTCCCGGTTCCGAGAACTGGATGCCAAAGCCTGCATCTGCCAATGCTCTGCCGACAGCCGCCGTTTCAGCGGTCTCTACATATTTCAGACCGTAGGCATCATCCTCTTTGCGCCAACGCTGGGCGAATGCACAGGAAATATACGCATCCTCCGCATCATTGCGATTCAGATATACCCTGCTTTCGATAATAGCAAACTCATTCTCCAGCTTTATAATACGCTTTGTAATCTTCCCTTCCGGGTGCATCAGTCGAAACCAGAGTTTTCTATACTTTACATCTAAATAAAACTGCTCCTCGCCATTCTCCCCTGTCAGCCGTCTTAAAAAAGCCGAAGGGTCAAAGCCATCTACCTTATTCAGCCCATTGATGATGGACATATTGTTTACTACTGCTTCGTTCATTGTAATTCTGCTCCTTTCTGCCTGTTAATAAAAAAGCTGAGTCATCAGTTACCCAATCACTCAGCTCTTTCCTAAAGTGTCAGCTGCTCAACTTCTTCCTGTTTTACAGCCTTCTGTTCTTTCTGTTTCATCTTTTCAAATACATCCCTGATTCGTTTTGACAGTATTGTGTTTCGCTGAATGGTATCATTGCGATGCACAGCGGTAAATAATGCACGTTTCTGTCCCACTAAAATCACTTTTTTCTTTGCCCTGGTAATTGCAGTATAAATTAAGGCTCTTTGCAGCATTACATAAAACATAGAAAGCACCGGGATAATAACACAGTCAAACTCGCTCCCCTGACTTTTATGAATTGTTGTTGCATACGCCAAATCAATACTACCTAATTCGTCCATACTGTACTCTTTTATTCTGTTATCAGAAAATGTAACGGTTACAGGAAAATCGGCATCCTTATCTACCATAGACACAAAGCCAATATCCCCATTGCTGACCGTTTCCATATTCTTCGTCTGCATTACCTTATCCCGATATCGAATCGTTCGATTCCCGGAACTGATTTCCAGACGCTTATTCACCGAAGGATTGATCATATCCTGCAATGCAAGGTTCAGCATTACAGCGCCTGCATCACTTTTCACACGGAACGGTGTTAAAACCTGTGTATGCTCTACGCCGTAAATCGAAGTCTGTTTCAGAAATTCGGATTTTATAATCTCAGCCGCTTCCGCTGCATTTTCCGCAGGCAGAAATTGAAAATCATCCCCGTATAACAGCTTGGTTTCTCCCATCTGAATGCTTTGTGCATTTAACGGAATCCGGCTGGTATTCTTCTGGCGGAATACCATATCCAAAACCGTCACAGGCACAATCCCACTTGCAATCATTTCATTCAGTACATTGCCTGCGCCTACGGACGGCAGCTGATTCGCATCCCCTACGAACAGCACCTTTGTTCCTGTACCTAAGCTATGTAACAGATAATACGCCAAGCGCATATCAACCATAGATGCTTCATCCACTACAACAAAATCCGCGGGGATAATAACCTCCTCATAATCAGCGGTATCAGAAGTAAGGTTTAAGGCTGCATGCAGCGTAGACGCATATGGAAAGCCTGTACTCTCCGCCATTTTTCTGGCTGCTCTGCCTGTAGGCGCTGCCAGTAGGATATCTTTTCCCGGGTGCAGCCGTTGATAGACTGCAAGGATACTTTTCAGTACCGTTGTTTTCCCGGTACCCGGTCCGCCTGTAATGATAGAAAAACGATTCTCCATACACATCCGAACTGCCTCTGCCTGCTTCTCAGAAAGCAAAACACCATTTTCCTTCTGCACTTCCTTCAGATGCTGCTCCAATTTTGCACTATGTCTCTTTTTCGCACTTAACAGCTTTGCTGTTATTTTTGCTGTCTGCTCCTCAAAATGGAAAAACTGCGGTAAATAAATCCGTTCTCCATCTGCATAGAGCTTTCCGTAAGCACATAAATCCGAAAGCGTATTTTTTATCATAGCTTCTGTTACCTCGCCTTTCGGCACAGCTTCAGAAAGCAATACATAAGCCCGTTCCAGCAGAATATCCTGCATAAGAAATAAATCCCCACCGTCTTTTGCTTCTTCCAGAATAAAAAGTATCCCGTTTTCCAATCGCAGCGGATCAGCAGGCAAAAAATTGGTATTTCTCGCAATCTGGTCTACGGTTTTAAAGCCAAAACCGGAAATTTCGCAAAGCAAATACGGCGAATGCTGTATCACATCTACCGAGCGACTCCCGAAATGCTCCTGTATTTTCTTTGCTTTATTCAGCGTTACGCCATAGGCTCCCAGAAACGTCATAATCTCCTGCATGCTTTTACTGCCTGCATAGGAATCCAGAATCTGTTCCAGACGCTTTTCGGAAATACGCTTTATTTCCAGAAGACGCTTGGGCTCCTTCTCAATCACATCCAGTGTATCTGTCCCGAACCTTGCTACAATTAAATCCGCCGTTGCTTTCCCAATACCTTTGATTAAGCCTGAAGAAAGATATGCTGCAATCCCGCTTTTTGTTTTTGGTAATACCTCGGTATAGCTATCCACATGAAATTGCAGACCATATCTGCTGTTCTCCCATGCACCTGTTAAGGCAAGCATACTATTACGGATTGCAGGCAGATAATACCCGATTACAGAAAAATGGATTTTGTGATCTCTGCCATACCCAAGCTCTTTCGGTATCCCGGTGTCTTCGCTGGCCATTCTAAAGATACAAAATCCATTCTTTTCATTCTGATATATGGTTTTCTCATAAAGTGCAAGTAAGGTTATTTTTGCCCCTTTCTCTGCACAATTCTGATTGTTCCAAGTCATTTCCTTTTGCTCCACTGTTTTATCAGCTCCCTTTATTTTACAATCTTCTTTACCTGAAATACCCTGCTTTCTGTCGTTGTCGCATATTTTTCATAAAGCTTGCTATCGTTTAGTTTCATTTTCTGCAGATTATCCTTGGTAATGCCAGTGCGCTGCATTGGCTTATAGCTGATATGATACTCACTGCCATCTGCGGCAACACATAACCCTTTTGTTGCATTTCCAAGCATTTCTGCAAATTTCGCATACGCCGTTTTGATTTTCTGCTCCAGCTTTCTGGAATTACTGTCAATCGCAGCCTTTTCACTTTTCATACGATAAATCAGCTCTAATGCCTCTTCATAATCACTCTCAATCAAAATCTCATCAGGATTGCTTCTCTGCATCTGATAGCGTTTTAAGCTTGCTAATACCAGATCTCCGTCGCCGCTTAAGGCAGGCTCAATTCTGGGTTCCACATACTCCGTCCAAAAAGATTCCTCCTGTAAAATCAGATTTTCCTCAAAATCTAAATCTCTGTCGATTCTGCGAAAGACAAAATCATTTTCCGAGTTCCCGAATAAACACGCGCAATAAGCAATATCTAGATTCTTTACAGCCATATAATGTCTGCACTGTACCTCATAATGATACGGAACAGCATCATTCTCCCATTTCTCCTTTGTATGGATATTAGCCGTCTTACACTCTAAAATACCAACCGTGCCATCGGATGTTTCAAAAAAGTAGTCTACATCCGCCAGCATAAACGGGAATAACGGATGTCGGTACATTACCTTCTCCTGCCAGATGCGAAAACCTGTTTTTTTCGCAAAAATAGCAGCTACTAAATCCTCCAGTCGTTTACCGACCTCCATAGCTACCCATCCGGACGTATTATTATCCTCTGGTTCTCTGCCAAGCTTTTCAAAGTATACATCTCTCGCTGTTTTATACGGCGAAAGACCGATAACGGCTGCTGCATCACTGCCGCCGATTCCATTTCTGCGGTATTGCAGCCACGTTTCTTCCTGCATATCTTCTGTACTGACAAGCACATCTGCCGTATAGTTCAGATTTAATTCCATGAATTTTCCCCCCCTTTACCAATGATACTCTCCTGCAATGTCGTAGTCCTTCCAGCGCAGATGAACGGCCCTTGCGATATTCTCCTCCATCTGTACGATTTTGGAGCCATCAATGCCTTCGCACTGCATCAGATAAATAACCTCTGCAATCTGTAAATATACCTCATATACACTGCATGGTGCATTTCCGTTCTGAATCCGAAAATCCTCCGAAACTTCCATTGCATACTTTTTCGGTACGCCAACACGTTTCATTACGCCGAGCATCGCATTGATTGGATACAGCACATATACATCCATTAAGGACTGCATATTACCCAAAGCCTTGCTATACTGTGCATAAAGTAGATTCAGCTGCTCATCGAATTTTGCAAGGTCAGCCTTATTTTTATGCTGCAATTTCAAAGCACTGCCTAAAGGAATATTTCTCGCTTCAGAGCCGAAAAAAATCATAGGGTACAAATTTGCGCCACTCTGCCCGGTATCGGATGTTGTCAGCCGAAGCCCCAACTGAATCTTCTGATTGGGCAAGCCACGTTTCTGTAAGCTTTCACGATACTCCTGCAACAAGCTATCCTGATTCTCCAAAGACCATACGGCTGTAGCGATAGAATGGTCATAGGATGCCCCTGCAAAGGTATATCCCGAGAAATTATCCTGTAAATATTCTACCGTTCTGCGGAACAGCTCCGGTGTCTCCAAGACAGCATAATCCGAAGCGTCTCCGCCATGAACAGCGGAAATTTTATCCTCACAGAAACGCAGGAGTGCATCTCCACCGGCTACACCCATGCAATAATTCAGAATCTGTGCCAGCTCCGCTTTCTGCACCTTATTCAATGCATTGCCGGATATTCTGGCACGCTCCAGAATTGTCTTAATCGCACAGCTGCGAACCGGGTACAAGTCCTCCTTGACCTTCAGAATCAACCGCGTATGCTCCAGAGTATCCTCAAATACATTTGCCTTGCCTGTTTCTCTCAGTTTTTCCTCAAGCATAGCAGAAATCTGATGTCCCTCTTCGATAGGATAAAATCTGATTTCATTGCTTTTCACCTTTCCCCATTCGGAATTTTCTTCTCGCCGTTCAAGGAATGCAAGAAAATCCTCCTCCTGCCAGAAGCCTTTCCTGAATTCATCCGCAAATACTCTTTCTTCCATTTCTTTTTCCACCTTTCTGTAACATAATATTTTTTCTACTATCAAAGGCATCTGCCTTTTGACCCAAATAAAAAAGGAAGGCATCTTAAACTGTTCACGCTTAAAATCCTTCCTGATTAAAAAACTGTAAAATAAAAAAAGCGCTATTGCCTTATGCCGTATAGACATAAAATAATAACGCTTATCATCCTTAAACAACATCTCTCAGCGAACGCTTCGATACCCAACAATACTTGTACCTTTAGAGTATCATAGAGGATTTGCTGTGTCAATGTTCCTGATTGCAATATTATATTATTTTACAGAAAGGTTTCCTGAATTGCTACAATTCTTTGAAAGCATATATTCCTTTCCCACCCTTGCAGATGGCAAAATGCCCATAGGAATTTCACCTGCCCCCGTTTGACGGCCTGCTCCCATTGCCTGCGGCGGTTATCATCACACTCGGACTGTGGCTGAACAGAAGTTTCTCTCCAATGTTGTCTGCAAGATTTTATATTCAATTTTCAAAGGTTAGGTATTTTCTCGTACTGTAGATATACCAAAAGGGGAAACGAAAATAATTTTAGAATAGAAATTTTTCTTGCTCTTTATTATATATCACATTTATATTCATTAGCAGTGCAAAACAATCATATATCGTGACTATGTTGGATGAAAAAAGGCGCTCACCGTTTCCGATGAACGCCTAATCTTACTTACCGGTTATCTTTTTAATTTACTTTTCGATTTTTGTAACCGTTACCATTTTGCTTACTGCATCCCAAGTCGTTGTTGCACCAAGCTCATCTGCTACAAAACGAACAGGCACATAGGTACGATCATTGAGGATAACGGGAGCAACACCATATTTTTCAAGTACTTTTCCAATTGTCATCTTAATTTCCTTGCCATCAATAGTCAGTACGACCTCTTTTTCCTTTTCATTCCAAGCAACCTTACCACCCAGAGATTCTGTTACGAATCTGATCGGAACCAAGGTTCTGTCGTTCATGATAACAGGTGCAACGTCCTTTTCGTAAGCCTTACCGTTTACGAACATCGCCTTGCTGCCAACCTGCATTACTACGACTGTCTTTGTTTCCTCTGCGGGCTGGTCGGGTTTGGATGCGTTCTGCTTAAATGCAGCCTTTATTTCCACCTTAGATGCAGGCATCGTAAAGGTATATTTGCCATCGCCCTTATCGGTCAGCTTGATTTCCTTGCCGTCTTTGTCGGTTGCTTTGATTGTGTCAAGTGCATAGCCATCGTTTGCCTTTGTTGTGATCGTTACAAGTGTATCCTTTGCTACATTTGTTTTATCAGCAGTGACTTTACCATTATTCATAGGAACAATAGCTACAGCATATGTAGTCACACTGCTGCCACCGCCACTAGAACCAGAAGACTTTTTAGCAATCGTCAGCACACCATCAATATACTTAATTATATAGTTATCACCTGCATCCGCACCTTTACCTTTAATTGCTACACTGCCTCTTACAGATGTATCCGGTGTTGTTTCATAGTATAATGTAGGCTCTGTTACAAAGTTGTCCTCTCCTACAAATCCGGTTACTGTATACTTTGTAGGGGTCGGCACCGTGTTATTCAAATAAACTCTTTCACTGCCTATTGTAATTGTTAATTCTTTCTTATCAACCGTAACAGTGATTGTTTTTGTTGCCTCAGCATAATCATTATCGCCGGATGCCGTCACTTCGACCGTTGCCGTACCCGCTTTTTTAATTTCGATTTTACCATCTACATCTACACCAATTATGTCAGCACCATCTATTACAGCATAGGTTATATCACCAACGCCATTTTCAGACTTGATGATTACACCTGTATCACCATAAGTTGCTGTCACATTATCTGCTGTAAAATCATCCTGCGTTTGTTTTTCGGTTACTGTAACTGTGACTTTAATCTCATAATCATTATAGTTCTTTGCACCGGTAACCGGAATTGTAACTACTACCCGTTTTGTTGCATCAGCGGTGGTAGCAGCTCTAAGCTGAAGTTTGTTGCCTTCTAATACTGTCGTTTCAAGTAACTCTGTATCACCTGTAGCAGAAGCTGCACCAAGTATACCGTCTTTTTCTACTGCATTAGAAAAATCAAACTCTTTTGTTGCACCAACTTTTACGGATGTAAAAAGTTGTACTGTCTCTTTATCAATCTTATTGATTGTCCAGTTTCCTGTCACATCCTCTACTGTGTCATCGTTCCATGTTGTATTTGTTGTATTTTTCAGAGAATAAGTCACATTGTATGTACCAGCATCTGTAGCAGATACTTCACCTTCTCTTGTAATAAACTTTTCAATATAGTTTGTTTCTGTTGCATTTTGCACTGTACCGCTATAGTTAAAGGTGCCATTTACAGTAGGCTTGTCAAGTTTAAGCACATTGATTTTCCAAGTAGCTGTAACTGCGTCCGTTCCACCATCTTTCCAATGATTTTTGGGTGTGACACTAACGGTATATGTACCTACGTCTGTTCCGGTAAGACCTGTAATATTCATGGTTTCAGAATCAAAACCACTTGTAACAGATACTGCTTGCTCATCACCGTTATATGTCAGCTCAGTTGCAGACAAAGTAATAGCTGCAGGCTTTTCGGGGAAGATTGCTACTGTTCTTGTATAATCACAAACACTGCATTTTGCAGTTTCATCCGTTGCAAAAGAATGTTCTGCAATATCCTTCTTGCTTCCTTCTTTATCAGGGCAAGCATCATCTGTACATTCTAACCAGTGATTTGTGTTATCGTACGCATAAGTCGTGCCATAAGTGTGAGAATGAGCCACTGTACCGCTTGCCGTTATGGGTGTTGTTTCTACAGTATGTGTCCATTTAATTACACCACCATCAACCTTGCCAAACTCAACATTGCTAGCACTCAATGTCAAATCACCATTTGTACCTGCTGCAATTTTGGCTTTAATTGTCATTAAGGTTTTATTTTCATGCAGGTTACGATCATCTGTTGTACCAACCGCACAGAAGTATCTTGATGTAGGGGTATATTCAAACTTTGTATCAAAAATACCATCCGGATTAAAGTCTTCATTATAGAATAAAGCCGAGGTAACTTTATAATCCTGCTTTGTTGTTCCCAAAGTCATACCTTCGGGTGGCTCCAGATTAAACTGGATACTGCCAATTTTGACATCAGAATTTTTCACCTCTACATCAACTGTATAAGTTACTTCTGTTTCTTCTGTTGTATCAACTGATGTTACATTTGGAGTAATTTTCAATTTTACATCTTCATCCTGCGCTATTACAGGCACAGCAGTGAATGATGCTGTCATTGCTAAAGTAAGCAGCAATGCCATAAATTTCTTCATAATACTCTCTCCCTTCTTTTTATTTTAATAATGCCGTACCATTCAGATGGTTATAAAGCCTCTGCATATCTGCTGCAGTAACATTACCATCCTCATTCAAATCAGCGATTGAAGCATCCTTCAGCAATGCTGTACCATTCAAATGATTATACAATCTTTGCATATCTGCTGCGGTGATACTTCCGTCTCCATTTATATCGCCTTTTATCCCTCCTTCTGCTGCATCCGTTTTTACTTCTGTTACCCTGAAGCCCCATGTACTTCCGGCTTCATCACTGATAAGTTTGATTTTGGCAGTATCTCCAGGAACTCTTATCGTTTCCCCTGCAAGGCTTGTCCCTGTATACTTACCAATCAGGCTTCCATTTGCATCATAAATATACAAGAAGTCAAAATCTTCTTCTATATTTGTTTCTGCATCGAAAACCAGATCTAAATATGTTGCACCTTTTACGGTATACACCCAGATGTCAGAGCAGTTATTTGAATAGGGATGATTACATTCAAACTCGGATATCTTACTTACTTCATACCCATTATTGGAAACCGTAACCTTACAGCTATTTGAAATATTGCTGCCATCTTTCGCTGTAGCCTTTATCGTAGCCGTCCCCTTCTTATGTGCCGTAACCAAGCCATTTTCATCCACAGAGGCGATTGCAGAATCCGAAGAACTCCATGTAATCTCTCTATTTACCTGCCGTTGCGGGAGATGCTGTTGCTGTCAACTGGTATGTATCCAGTGCATCCATGGTAAGGGATGTTCTGTTCAGTGAAATTGATGTAACCGGCTGAATAACATTAACCGTACACAATGCACTTGTACTGCCGACAGTAACCTTTATTTTGGCTGTTCCGACCGCAACACCTTTCACGAGGCCTGCATCCGTAACAGTTGCAACCTTTGTATCTGTAGAACGCCAGGAAATTGTATCTGTAAAATTCTCCGGCGTAATGCTGGCTACCAAAGTAGCCGTTTCGCCCTTCTTCAAAGTCAGCTCTGTTTTATTCAGAGAAACATTTGTTGCAGAAATGCTCTTTGCCACAAAATTTATTCCTTTATCATTTGCGAATGTTTCTGCCTTAGAGCTGGACACACCGTAAATCGTCATATTCTTCGGATAGCTAAAGGCATCAGAAGAAATACTTGTAACGCTCTGGGGTATTGTGATTTCCGCAAGACCTGTGCAATTTGCAAAAGCCTTCGTGCCGATTGTTGTTATACGATAAGGAATGGAAATACTCTTTAATGCAGGGCATTCATAAAAAGCATACTGCGGGATTGCTGTTAAGCCGGTTCCCAGCTTAACCTCCGCAAGCTTTTCATTGTTTGCAAAAATATAATTCCCAAGGCTTGTCACGCTGTTTGGAATAACCACCTTGCTTAGCATATCGCAATTATAAAAGGCATACGCGCCGATTGCTTCAACCGTATCAGCAATCGCAACATTTTCTAATGCCGTACAGCCGTTAAAGCAATAGCTGCCGATTGTTTTAACACCCTGCTGCAGCGTAACCGTTGCTAAGCCTTTGCAGCCTGCAAAGGCATAGCTGCCAACGGCAGCACACGAGGCGGGAATGGTTACCGCCTGCAAGCCGGAGCCTTGGTATTGTCTTTTGGTGCATTAATTGTGTTTTTACCTTCAGCCTTAATAACAAGATTTTCAAGGTTACTGAATATTGATGCATCCGTTTTATCAACGTGTTTTCCTGTAATGTTTGCATTCTTAAGTGTCAATGTATTTGATTGGACATCAAAAGAAACTGTGCCATCTTCTAAAACATCACCTGCGTTTGCGCTTGTAACCCGCACTCCAGAAACCCAAAGGTCATAATCTTCAAAATCCTCGCTCCAAGCAAGCTCATAACCGTCATTAGGCGGCTCAAAGTCGGTGGCCGCAAAGGCACTTGCCGGAACAAGAGAAAAAACCATAACCATGCTTAAAATGAAGCTTAAAAGTTTTTTCCTCATAATATCCCTCCCTTTATAATGTTAAAATACAATAAAATATATTATTGGGCCCATCCAAAAGAAGAATCAAGAAGATAATTCCACAAAAATTATTGCTCCGCCAAAAGAGCTTCAAAGCCCTCCTCAGCTTGCTGTACGGTCTTTTGAATGATGCCCGCCGCCATGGTGTGCAGGTTCAGCCTAAGCACTGAGTCAGTAACCGCCGCCCGCTTTTTTGCCGGTATGTCATAAAGCTTAAGGGCGCAGTCCAAAAAACGTGTAATTTTCATATCTATTGTAAAATACATGTCGCAGGGTACCGACATAAAACCCCGCATTACGCCGGCTGATGCAATCTCCATTTCATAAAAATCCTTTGGCTGCGCACCAGGCAGATATGTGCCAAAGATGGTTTGTAGGCATTTTGCTGTGCTGTGATAAAGATAATCCGCTGTTGTGGGCAACGAATATGCCATTACATATAGCTCCCGCAGCGACTCGGTCAGCTCTGCAATGTGAAGCTGCAAAGCCGTTTCCACTGCATAAAGAAATACCAAATCTTCCTCCCGGCTGTGCTGCTCTGCCAAGGCAAACTGTCCGTCAAACATTCGCCGCACCAGTTCCAGTAGCAGTGCCTCCTTGCTGGGAAAGACATGGAAAAACGAACTTTGCCCAATGCCTGCCGCCCTTGCAATCTCACCGGTTGTGGTTTTAGTATAGCCTTTTTCCAGAAACAGAGCCACCGCTGCACGCAGTACCTTCTGCTGTGTTAAAAGACCCCCTGATTGTTTTCCTCTCGGCAAGTTAGCACCCTCCTTCATATATGAAGTTTACTTGCGATTACACTTCTGGAATATTATGTAATTATCATAACATACGACTTACCATTCTGCAATCAAAACTTTTATAAAACTGTCTTTGCAGCAGCGGCATTAAAAAATAAGTATAAAAAAAGGCAATGCCTTAGGTGCCTCCAAATAAAAAAACATATTATAACTGAAATAGCGGCAAAACTGCGGATACAAGGAAAAATTCCGAAGGCACCCTTTAACTTAGATTGTCTGGGAACTCTGACGGCGTAGCCGCACTTTGCAATATTTCAGTGGTTAGGTTTCTTATACCCTGCCATAATAAAAGGTCCTACTAATGATATTTATCGTATCATAGAAGAACCTTTAAACACTATTTTACAGAAAAGCCCTCACATGCCCTTTTTATAGCAATGCGGTCGCCAAACCACTGCTATTTTATAACAAGGAGGTTTTTATATACTAAAGTTTTATCTTCCCCCAGTAAAACTGGGGTTTATTTCCACGCATAAATGCACCAAGAAAAAGTAGCACAATATAAAATTGTGCCGCCAAGATCATTAAAGCAACGGTGTCATATACAAAGGAAGGAACACAATTCCATTTTCCTCTTTTAGATCCCCTGTATGCAGAACGTATGGGGTGTTTGTTTGTTGATCAAATTTTCTAATAAATTTTTTTAGGGATGTGATTGTGTAGTTTTTGGAAGATTTCACTTCAATGGGAGAAATATTATGGCGATTGCTTGTTTTGCTTTTTGCAATCAAAAAATCAATCTCCATTCTTTCTTCTTTATCTTCCCTGCAGGAACAGGAGTAAAAATATAATTTGTGACCACTTGCAACAAGCATTTGGGCAACAACGTTCTCCACGATCATCCCTTTATTTACTTCAAGTTTATCAAAGAGCAATTTTTTATAAAGCTCCTCACTTACAATCCCATTCTCATCAAATGCATGACTGATCAGCAACCCTGTATCTGCCATATAACATTTTAAGGTCATGCGATCCATATTAAGTTTCAATCCAATGCTCGGAGCTGTAGAATTGTAACAGATATTTACGATCATTGCATCCTCAAGCCAAAACAACGCATCCTCATAGTCCCGCAGGCGCGCCTCTTTACTGATAGATGATAACTTAAACTTCTTTTCATGCTTTTGCAGTTGTGACGGTATTTCATCAAAAATACTCGCTACCTTAATTTCATAACCACTTGCGTGTTTCATAATATCTGCTCTATATAAGGTAAGTATGTCTCTTTTGATTTTATCTACTTTATCAAAATCCTTAGATAAAACATACTCCTGAACTGCCTGCGGCATTCCTCCGACAATTAAATACTGCCGGAAGTAATCCATAGCCTTACGGTGCATGCTCTGACCCATTGACTTATTCTCTGTAAAGCACTTTTTAATAATCCCCATAAGGGTATCATTTCCCAATGCTAAGAGAAACTCCTCAAAATCCATCGGGTACATTCTGATGTGGCGTTCTTCAGATGGAATCAGAATATCCTGCACATTCTTTTTAATAGACATGAGTGAACCTGTTTCAATATAATCATACCGCCCATCTGCCACAAGATATTTAATCGCAGCTCTCGCCCTTGGATACATCTGCACCTCATCAAAAATGATTAGCGATTCATGCGGATATAGCTTTACATTATAATAAACCGATAAATACATAAATAGCGAATCCAAATCATTCAGATAATTATTAAATAAGTCTTTCACTTCATCATTTACCCTATTGAAATCAATCATAAGGTAGGTTTTATATTCAGCCTTGGCAAATTCCTCAACAATATAGCTTTTTCCAACACGCCTTGCTCCATCAATCAGTAATGCTGTTTTTCCTGCTCCGTCCTTCTTCCATTCCAGGAGCACATCATATATTTTTCTCTTCATTTAAAAGCTCCTTTCAATTATATAATAAAACTACGCCTTTATTTTATCACGAAATCCAAAATTTTAACACCATAATTATACACATTTTCAAAGTTTTTATATCCGTAGTTTTACACGTTTTCGAGAAATTTAATCAGCATACTAGCTAAAAAATGAAGGTTAAAAACCGGGAATCCTTTTGGCATAATAAAGCACCCCACTTGTTTATCGTACTATCTAACAAATGGGGTGTTATTCAAGGTCTCTTTTAGTAGATATATTTTTTCTTTCTAAGCACAGATACCTTTCTTATTTTTCTCTACAGGTACTATCATTTCTCTGGCAAGTATCATCCACTGCACGATATGAAACAAATCTGCCTGAAATTCTGCTGTAAAGCGTGTATCTTCCTTCCACGCAAAAGTGCTTTCATCCATCCGTTTTATAGCATTTTCTGCCGCCTGATATATTTCTATAGACCTAGTATCCTCTCTTGAAAGCATAATACGCCGACTGATATATTCCTTCTGCCTATGCTCATTTACAATAACCTCACCAAGAAATAGCTGTTGTAGAATCAGCATGATAACCTCCTTTATCCGTTTTTCAGTATCTTCCTGCAAAAGATACTTGGGCAGATTCTGCATCAGTTCCATCACAAGATAAAGTGCTACATATCTGCACTCTATTTCCCGAAAGGCTTGGTAGTGTCTGGAGCCCTCATCAATATGCAGAGAAACAGCCTTTTTATAACGTGCCTCATAATGCTCATACCATTCTTTCAGTTTCTTTTGGTAGTCCACGTGATCCACCTCGCTTTATCCCATTTATTGTGTTTTCACTTCCTTTATGCTGCATTTTTCTCTCTGATTTTCTTCAAAACTCTGCTTTCGTATCGTTTCACAAACTCCTGTACCTCACTCGTCATAACATGATTGCTGTATCCTCTGCACTGAATGATTTTATTCTTCTGCAGCTCCATCGTATAGAACGGTTTGTCCGGCGATTGCAAATCCCGCACAAAGAGGATAATACTCGTTCCGTCTGCCACACGGGAGGTATAAGTTGCAACACAGTGATGGAGGGTGTGCCCTTCTTCTTTGATTTCCAGTAAATCCTTTGGCACAACAACGGCGAACCGATTATCTTTCCAGGCATAGAGATTCCGATATTTTTTCAGTAATCGCTTTGCTCGGCCTTCTTCCTGCTGTATTTTCTTTCTCCGCTCCTGCTCCCGTCTATTCAGTACATCCTGATATGCTAATTTATGAGCGACAAGTAAATCTTTCGGGAACAGGACAAAGCTATTTTTCAGATCATATCCAAGTTCCCGGCAAAAACAGATATAGTCCTTCCAGATGCCCATAATTGTTAAAAGGTCATACTGTCGGTCTATAAAACCATTACAGTACCGTTCTGCCTTATGCAGTGTCGTATACTGTAAAAGTGTAAAGATAACATTCGTGTTTTCTCTATATGTATCATAGAACCGCTTAAACTCGCCGATGCTCAGGTTCACACCCTGTTTACACAGTTTGTTATATATATCCAACTGATAGAAGGACATATCGCAGGCTTGAATAAAGCGAAAATTCTGTTTGGAAACCCCAAGCATTTCGTGAAGGGACTTCTTATTCCTCTGCACACGATATGCATAATTGGAATAGCTTGTAAGCTCGTAGGCCATTGCATAAAGCCCCGCTTTCACGAAGTATTCGATTTCAGGCATACTCTGATACCGCTTCAGATAGCCATAAGGATTCACTGCGGCCCCGTCCCAACGGGAGGCAAATTCCTTTAATGCACAATATTGATACCGCGTATTCTTCAGAACAGCATGCAGATTCTTTGTATAGACCGCTACGTCCAAGAAACTATATTTCATCCAATCCTGACACCATCTGATTTTTCCGGTCTGTTTAAACTGCCGATATTCATAGCCAAGAACCAAGCTATCTTCATAAAACTCTCGCATCAGCTCCTTCGTGCTGATTTTAGGATTACGGTAATCACCATAATACGATTTGGAAACAGAAAAATACCGTACCAGAAACCCTTTCGGTGTTTTCTGGAAATAAGCAACCTGCCCATGGTCAAAAATATGTTTTGCTTTTCCCTCTGCAAGAAATATAACCTTTACGCCGCATTTCGGGCAGTGTCCTTCTGCACGATGCCGTACTTTATGCACCTTTACCTCCTGATGGCAATGCGTGCAATAGCCGTCCATATATTTTTTTCTGCTGTAGCGATAATAGATATATCTGCTGTGCGCCATCGCAACCGCATCAATCCAATCATCAAAGTCCTTTGGCAAGGGCTTTACTTCTTGCATTTTCCGATCTATGCGTCTCTCAATCATTGCATGCTTCTTTTGAAGTCGCTGCTCCAGAATCATGTTCTGCGCCTCTCTGATTTTTGCATACCCACTTCGCTTTATCCTTTCATCCTCTGTATAGGAAAGGTAGGTATTTACCGCTCGCTCCGAAGCGGTATCACAAAGAACAGGTTCTTCCTTGCTATAGTAATCATACGCAAGCAGAGAGTCTAATCTGCCTGTGCGCCATTTCGCAGTGCCCTCTTCATAGCACTGTGAGACATAATTCGTTTTTGTCAGAAAGGTTCTAATCCTCGGTTCTTTTATCCCAAGAATCAGATCCTTTCTGCTATATAACTGCAATACCAGAATTCGTTTATGATTTATCATCCTTACCGCCGCTTTGATATAATATGATGCTTTTTCATGCCGTCTTGCCTGACTGATGGTAGCCTCTGTCGCCAACTGTACCGGTATCTTCCGAAGCAGCACTTTCTTTAAGCTGTTCTTTCCCATCTTAAAAAACACCTCCTTTACATCTGCAGGCAAAGCTGTTCCTGCATTTCAGGATTCTCTGTCTGGCTTGATTCTTCCTTTATAACAGTTTGTTCCTTGGCATTTTTCTTCTTCCGCTCTTTCTCCAGTTTTTTGAGTTTTTCTTCCCGTTCTTTCCGTTTTCTTGCCACTTCCTCCTGCCGCTTCTTTTCTGTCTCAGCTTTTTCCGCCGCCAATCGTTCAAAAGCAGCCTCATCTGTCATGTAATAAGTCTCTGCGTAGGCATAAACTTCATTATCATCCAACCACCCATTCTGGCTGTTTAATGCTTTCTTCACCTCACTCGTTACATACGCAAAGCACTTGGCAAGTGTTTTCTGCTCATCGTTGACCAATGCGGCAAATGTAGCATCATTCTGGCATTTATTTTTCAAATATCTGACAATAGGAAATACCGGCAAAAGATTACTCTTTGCAGTTTCCAACTCAGCCTCCAGTTTAGCCGCCGCTTCTTCACTCTGATTCTCCTGCTGTTTAAAGGGGATAATGTTTCCGTTATCCTTTTCATTCTCCCTTGGTACAGATTCTTCCGGTACGGAATCACCCTTTTCAGCCTGCTCTACAGGAACTTCTTCTTTTATAGGCGGTACCGTTTTTTCTGTCATTCTACCCGCAACACTTTCTTTTTGGGGAACAGGATTTTGTTCAGCAACGGCTTCTTTCTGTTCTTCTGTTGCAACAGGGTTCTTTTTCTTCGGTTTAAAAACGCTGAAGTCTGCTACTTTGGTTTGATTCATACTTTTGAAAAAATCCATTTCAATTCCTCCTAAAAATAAAAAAGCAGGAACAATTTAAAACATATCTGTTTTAAATCATTCCTGTTCTTGTAATCCGTTCTATTATCTTATTTTATCCTTGTCCCTGTAATACACATTGGGATTATAATCGGAAATCTCTTCTATAGATAATATAGCCTAAAAATGATTTTTCTCAACCACAGAAAAAATCATTTTTCAGCTGTTTCCTGTGCATCTGCAATCGCCTGTTTTCCCGACATAATAATATGCGGTGCAATTGTCTGTTCCCATGCTGCAATATATCTGCTGACACGGAAGAAAATCTTAAAGAAATCCATATCATTGATATTGATAAAAACCTTTCCCTCCTCCTTATAAGAATCTCCCTTGATATAAAAACCGCCTTTCTCTGTTTTTACCTTTACACCGGTGCCATTTCCGATTTCTACATACCATGGATATGTTCTTTTCTTCCCATCTTTCCCTGTTTCCGCGCGGATGACACGCAGCTTCGTTACTCTTGCTCTGCCATCTTTATCCGGCGTGCCAAAAATCTTTTCCTGCTTCAGCTCAAAGTTTGATACCTTATTTTGCAGCTGTGTCAGAATATACTCCGCTTCATCCGGTGAAATATTCGCCATCACACGGACCGTCTGCTTTCCGGTACCCTTGCTGTAATCCTGCAGAACAATACCGATGCACGAGGTCTGCTTTACGCCCTCTTCATCCTTATCTCCGAAGGAATGGATATGTGCATAGAAATCTGTCGGTGCAGGTTTCAGCTTATCAATGAATTCAATCAGCTTTTTATCTGTTTTATATACTGTAATCTGTCTTGAAATATAGTTCTGTTCGCTCATGCTCATTTCATCCTTTCAGTTCTTTTTCTATTTTTTTCACTAATAAAAAAGGCAGCTTTGTTAAATCAGAAATATCCAGAAAAGTATCTCCGTAAATCCGTTCAATGTTTTCCTTATCATCCCCGATTGCAGCTGCAACAAACAGTATTCCCTTATTCGTATATTCCTTCTTAATCCCTCTTAAATCTGCTTCTGCCGCCGAACCCAGATAGCCGCCTGTACCGGCCGGCTGTCCGTCTGATACCAGCAGCAACAGCTTCTTTTCCTCGGGTTGTTTTAATAAACGCTCCGCAACATACCGCAGAGCTGCACCATCCCGATTCCCGTATCTGGCTGACAGATCCATTAACCGATACCGATCCATTTTATCCATGGAATCAAAATCCGTATAGGCATATATCTGAACATTGCTATCATCCGTATGACCCATAATCAGAATCGGCACATCCATTGCCTTGCAGAAATCATAAATAATGATACCTGCCGCTCTGGCATAGGTCACTCTGTCCTGATCCGCCATAGAACCGCTTTCATCCATCAGCACTGCAACTGCCAGAGATTTCTTTTCACTCGGCAGCCGATTTCTGGAGAAAAACCTGCCTTTTCTATCCATAAGCAGCCTTGGTTCTATACGTCTGCCCATCAGAAGGGCGGATTCTTTCCCTGTAAAGGACATATCCTTAAATACCCTTTGCAGGCGTTTCTGTATCTGCTTGGAAATTGCAAGCAATGGCGGTGCTACACTCTGATACTGCTGTATATAGCTTTCCTCTATCTCCTGCATACGGTTAATGATAATTTTTATACCGCTGTGTGCATTTCCCAATCGAATATGCTCTGCCTCCTGCTGCATTTCCTCTGTCAATGCCAATGACAGTTCTTCCTGTACCTTTTCCTTCGCAGCAGCAGTTAAAATACGGCTGATGTCATCTCCGGCAGTGGAATACCCTGCACCATGATAGGACAGATTCTGCTCTACGCTACCTTCTGCTCCTTCGTCAAAATCATCTGTTTTCATCCAGGGGATTCTTCCGGATTCCTGCTCTGTTGCCTTCCGCAGTTTTTCTTCTATCTCCGTTCTCCCGCTTATGTATTTCTGTGTATCAACCGAACCGCCTACCGCAATCGGTGTGCCGTTTAAACTCGGCACTTCTGCCATTTGCGGAATCTGTTTGTTTAATTTCTGCAATATCTCAGATGTGTTTTCTTTCTCCTCCGCTTTTTCTGCAATTTCCTTGATATACGCCCAAACCATAAGCAGTATTCGATTGACTGCGTAGCATCTGCGTTTCATATCCTCGTCATATATCGCATCATCCACCAGCGGTAGCACATCATAAAAAAGGTCTAACAGTTCTCCCGCATACTCATCGCGATTATTGATGTCACCACTGCGGCAATACTGATTCAGAAGATTACAAAACACAGAAAACCGATAGCAGCCATTTGTTAACTGCTCTGTAACAGATGGCATCATTTCCGTAAAACGGATATTATTAAGGTGGATACCCGTAGCAAACCGCCCTGTATATCGGTCGCAGATTCTCGCCTCTATATAAGCATCCTCAAGGATATTTAAGAGAAGCTTTGCTGCCTTTAGAATTGCCTGTTTCTGTGCCTCTGTGCCTGCCTTAAAATAATCCGTTACTTCTGTAAAGCTTTCCTGTTCCTCTTCCGATAACTCCATCTGTGGATATAGCCTGCCATAGGATAATTCTGAAAAGTACGTTTCCGAAATTCTGAAATTTGTAAAGAGCATATGTCCGACTTCATGCCCGACTAACCCCAGAATACTCTCCGCCTTCAGCTTTCTGTAAGGCATACTCTGAGAAATATAGTTTCCTGTGTTAATCAGAATATTACGGTTATTGGTACAGGCAATCATCGCATTCTCAGACGTATCGTATATCGTTTCCACGCGCAACTTTCTCTTATAGCGCTTTGTTACCGCCTCTGCAATATCTGTCAGATACGCCGCAAAGGCTGCAGAACTGAATAATTCCTCATCCGTAATTTTAGATACCTCTGCATTGATTTTTCGCCGCATTTCCTTATGTGATGTTCGCATTCCTCTTTTTTCACTCCTTCCCTAACTCCTTAGACAACAATACGCCGACCGATACCCCATAAAAAACAGCCACCTGATGTAAAAACCAAAGAGGTGGAATCAACTCACCTCTTTCATATCTTGCATAGGTGCTTTTACTGACATGAAGCTTTTTGGCAATCTCCCTTTGGGAATAAACCGGATCTCTGCTTGCACGCAGGTATCTCAGATTCTCTGCAATATTCTCGTACACAGCCGCATCCCCCCTATACATTTAATACAGGCTCGATGCAGGTACTCATAATTTCTGCTCTGTTCTCCGCATCTGCGGATACAGAGGGTAAAATCGTATACCTCGCTGCTTCCATAAGATCGCCGCAGATCATATAGCTCTGCACCCAGCTGATCAGCTCTCTTACACCGCAACAGCCATCATCAATCATATTCATCCTACATTTCTGCTGTATGCTCGTTACAATCTCCGCCATAATTTTTAGCCTGCCTTTTTCCTTGCAGCCTGTAATACCGGAAACACGCTTTACCAGGGTATCTACATCGGGTTCCTCCATATCCATGATTAAATCCATTCTGGATAAAATAGACTGGTTTAAGGAACGACAGCCTTCATAGCCGATATTCGTTGTAACAATCACAATCGTATCCGGGTGACGCTCGATTCTTTCACCTGTCGGTAATGTAACTGCACCGCAGGTATCTAAAAGAGAGTTCAGACCAACGAGTACACCGGGATTTGAAATCACAGTCGGCTCCTGCAATTCCAGAACATACCCCTTACGCATTGCCTGCACTAACGGAGATTCCACATAGGAAAACTGCTGTTTTGCTGTATCATCGGATTTCCTTGTATCCTCTGCAATCACCTCAAGCAGCTTATCATATACCTCATCCTCTGTAATAGTTTCGTTATATTCACCCGTCAGTTTAAAATACGCCGTTGCCGCATCCATGCGGATGTCTTCAAAGGTCGGGTATTCCACCATAGTGTTCTGTTTCTGCGATACGGGCATCATCTGTCCCATAATATCGAAGATTTCCGTATTAGCAGAGCAGGTCAGATGCAAATAAGGCAATCCTAAGCCTGCTGCAATCGCTTTTGCTCCTTCTGTTTTGCCTGTTCCGGCATTGCCACGCAGGAGAAAATTCCGCATTGGACGACTGCTGTGTGTGGTCTGCTGTGCATGCTTACAGATGCTCACAATCTCATCCGGTACAACATACCAATCCGGAAGAGTCGGCACACATTGCTGTTCTTTTTCCGTTAATTCACGTTCTTCTAACACATATTTCCCGATAAAGTCCTCATGTGTAATCGACATTCTCCTTTTCTTCCCTGCGTTTTGGCTTACAGTAAATACCTTGAACTTTCCGAATAATACAGTATCCGGGTTATATGCCCCGCGATTCAGGTTAATCGCTGTAAAATTCGGAATATTTCCCGTTGTCGGTGTGACTACATGAATACCTGCACCGCCTAAGGTATCTGCTTTTTTCACCCTGCGGTACAGGTTATCACAAAGAATATAGGCGTGCTCTGCAGCAACAGTCAAATCGGGGAATCCCATTCGTTTCTGTTCCAGAAGCATGTTATAATGCCACATGAACTCCTCATCTTCAAGTGCAATATCGAGTAATGCAAAGAATAATGCCGTTCCGCTTTGTTCGTTTTCCTTCAGGACATACGGTTTTGGCGGCTGGGTAAGGTCATCATAACGCCCTGCAATAAATTTCCCTGTTTTGCGGTTAAATACTACTGTATGCAGTTCGCCTGTCTTGCTCGGATACTCCACCGTATATAGCAGATCTCCCTGCGTTCCGACTGCTCCGGCATTTTCATCCTCCGGGGTAATGTGCAGCTCCATCCGCTGTAAAATTGCAGATAAGGTTGCCGCATGAAGGGACGCTGTACGGGTACTCTCCGTATTATACGTCGATAAATGCATACTGCTTTTCACATTCACAGATACATCATCAAAGGGTGCCGGAAGTTTCCGATTCCACGTCCATGATGCAAAAATCTTATTTACTGCCATAAAATATATTCCTCCCTTTACCATGCAAAGGTCAGCTGTCTGCCCGACACCTGTACCTGTACATCTTCATCCATCATCAGTTCTCTGAGCCTTGCCCAACTCTCTTTTGGCGGAATTTCATGGAAATGATCCTTTCGCACATTTCTACCGTTCTCCCTTACGGTTACATCTCCGTTTTCATTGATAGACAGCTTAGAGTACCCCCTGCTGTTCATATTGGTGATAAGCTCTGTTAAAAGCTGCTGCCCTTTCTGTGTAAACCATTGTTCTATATTCTGCTCCTCATTCTCCATAAGATTTTTTGTCCCTTGGATACTTTCAAAATTTACAAGGGAAAACAGGTTCATATGAATTTCTCCCATTTCATTCAGCGCAATGCTGATATGACAATACTCACCTGCTTGCTGAACCGGGATATAAGCCGTCTTTTTTCTTTCCGTAATACACATAACTTCCTTTTCTCCTAGTGCAACAGTTGCTTCCGGGAATTTCACCCGTAGCTTCTCCTGTATGCGCATCTGCAGCTGTTGTGCAAAAAGATTTTTATAATCCGGTTCAAGGTCTACAATCTGCATTGTTCTCTCCCTTTCCCGTTCCGTTCTTCTTGTCTGCTTTTCTTTCCGAAGTTCCCAAAGGAAAACCATACAAATGCCGATTATCAGCAGCCATGCATGCGCCCGAAACCGTTCCGGTACAAAAACAGCGCATCCAATGCCTATCGCTGCCAATGTCCCTGCCATTGACAGAACTGTTTCCCTTGTTTTTCCATTCTTTCGCATTTCTTCTTCATCCTTTCCTTGTCTGCAATAAAAAAAGAGGGATAAATCTATGTCTCTCACACTGGATTCATCCCTCTTTTATGCGCTTCCGCATCTTATAACGGAAGATCGTCATCATCTGCGCAGTAATGCTCTTGATACGCTGTCTTTGGTTGAGATTTCTTTTTCTCAGCTTTCTCCTCATTATTTTTACTTCCGCCTACAAACTCCCAATCCTGCAAAATCACCTTGTTTACCGTCCCTTTACTGCCATCCTTCCGCTCAAATGTAACAACATCAAAATCACCGGAAATCAAAAGCTGACTCCCTTTCTTGACCTTTGCTGCTATAAGCCGTTCAGCAATCGCACGAAAGGCCCATACCTGTAAATATACTGTGTGCCTGCTTGTGCCGTAACCCTTTGTTACTGCGAGATCAAAGGAAAGATACGTTGCGCCATTGGCACTCTCCTTCCCCTCAATATCCGCTGTAACACCGCCTACCGTTGTCATGTGAATCATCATACCGCATACTCCTTTCCGCCCTGTTCGGGCATTAAAAAAATAAATTTGAATAAAACAAAAAAGCGTCTTTGCTTCACGCCATTTAGACGTAAAAACAAAAACGCTTTTTTATCCTTAAACAACATACCAAAATCAATGCTTGGTAAAAATCAATCTTATGGACTAAGAGTAGCATAATTCCATTAGATTGTCAATTCAACCTTTTTTGTAGGCTATTAGAAATTTGGGGTGGGGATTTTTTTAAGAGCGCTAATCCAGAAAGACAGCGAAAATGTGGGGTAACACCAAAAATCTTTTCCCTTTGGTTTTCTAATAAGATGTGCTTGAATCATTTCCCGAAATTTCATACACTATTAATATCAGATGCGGGAGGTGATTCTATGAAAAAAAGTGCTTGGTTTTCATTTAAAAATAAAGACAGTCCTGATTATGTCAGTTCGTATGGAGATACTTATACCGACCGCCAGTTAGCTATATTAAATAACGAAATCCCTTTATATGAAATCCGTCCAAATGAGTTATCCATCTTATACAAAAAAGCAAAGCAAAAAAATGACGTAGATTCATACGAGATTGCTATACAAATGTATGCTGAAAAAACAAAGCCTCAGGAATATATTCCTCAATACACAATCGAGGAAGCAAAGGCTATTTTGCAAGAATTAACCCCATGGATAATCAACTGGAAAAAATAAAAATACCGACCTCAACATATTAAATATTTTAACTTTGAGGTCGGCACAGTTCTCTACTTTTTTAAGGATTTCTATAGCGTTCAATATAAGATAGTACTTCTTCATCTGTAATATTGGGTTTATAGGGAATCATAATTGATTCTTTATCCGACAAAGAAATTTTATAGTACTTTCTTCCGCGGTAGAAAACAGTTTTTAAGTTCATTCTTTTTTGGGGTTGTGCAAAATTATCTCTTATTTTTAATGCAAGAATAGTTTCTGCTCTTTTTTCCTCCATAGCACCTTGTTTCTCCGAATAATGTTTACAATGTGCCGAGCCTGCACATTGTAGTGCATAACACCGATTATACCGACATGTACATTTTCCATCTTTAAAGTATACACAACGTGCTTTATGTCTTCTAGGGTCACTATCTTCCTTTTTCGTATATCCCACATGCCATGACGTATCGGGCAATCTATTATTTTCCATATAATCCCCCCTCAGAAACTTATTCTGTTATTTCTGTATTTTCTGTTTCGATATTCTCTTTTATATATCTAAAAACAGATAATGGCTTGTGTTTCTCACCGAATGTTTCTGCTTCAATCGATAGAACAATTTCGTAGTCATTAGAATTAAACATAGTAAACGTTGTTCCTACTTCGCCGCCGTTCCAAAAATCATTCTGCTTAAATTGCTTATGCTCCTTTATTGTATATTGTATTCTAGGTGATGCAATATGCCAAAAAAAGATTTCGCTCTTAGTCGCTCAAAACTATAACCATTTCATTGTCGATTGATTTTTTCAATAAATTGATTCAAGCCATCTGTAGTATCCATTGTAACAATCTGAATATTTTTGTCGTAATCTACCATTTTTTCAATGCTGTCAATAATGTCAGTTTTTTTTATGCGGTCTCATTTCTAAAATCGTTCCGCTTTCAATATCAACGAAAACAACTCTCATCATGTGAACAATATGTTTTTCATCAATACCTAATACTCGCGAGGCTATAATTGGCCCACATTTCTTCTCTAGTTCTGTTGCATACTCATCAAAAATGTTTGCAATAGTAGTATCAGAATAACCGTACTTACATGCAAGTTCAGAAAACGACTGTACAAAAGCATCTCGGCATATTTGTTCATATAATCGTTGGGTCATTTTCCGCTCTTTCCAAGACCTTATTGCTAAACAAACATGGGTTTTTAAATTATATTTACTTATCTAACAACGGTGTAGTGTTCAAGAGCGTCTCCTTGTCCGAGAAAAATTTAATTGCACTTTGAATGATACTGTGTTCAGATGTAAAGGTTGTTTCACATTCTAATTCTCCGTCAATATCAACAATATCCGTGATAAAATCTAAAGAAAGGTCTTCTTCCTGTGTCCATGCACCAAGCTGAGTCATCTTACGTTTTACCATATGAAGCCAAACATCTTCCTCGTCCTGACACATCTTAATAGATATAAAGAATGGATTTAATCCATCACCATATTTTTCTTTCAACCAGTCAATTACTTCAATAGAATTTACTTTTCTGTCTTTCATATGTAATACTCCTTTTTATTTTTCAGCATCTTCAAGCTTATCAAAATAATCCTTTAAAATCCGTTCAATAGCTGTAGTCATCGTCTGGCCTCTTTCTACCGCTAAATCACGCAGCTTTTCATAGAGTTCCCGTTCGATATAATAATTGATGTATTTCCCGTCTTTCTTTGGTCTTGGCATACCTCCATCCTCCTTATACAAACATCTGCTGTAACAGACCTTTTTTCAATTCTTCCCACGCAGATAATGTTGCTTTCTGCGTTTCAATAACTTCATCCAATGATGAAAGACAGTCTACGATTTTTTGTTGCTCTGCAAGACAAGGACGAACAGCAGAGAATAATTCTAATGCTCTCATACCAAGATTAGGTTGATTCCCTAAACTTAATTTTGTCCAAACTTGATTTTGAATCATATCTGATTGTAATTGATAATATAAAAAGAATGCTTCTGTCTTACTTGATGTACGCATTGCAGCCAATGGCGACCAAATATTAAAATCATCAGTTATTGTAACAATTGCAACTTTCCCTGTTGTTGCACCAGATTTTACCATATAAACATCATATAACCGCGGTTTATATTTTTTTGCACAAACATTATCATACTCTTTGCTTATAAAACCACGCCTTTTTGTTAAATTAACCCGACCATTATCAATTGCTTCTACTGACACAAACGAAACACCGTTTTCTTCTAAAACAGGTGTCTCATGTGGACCATCTGTAATTGGCTGTACTAATAAATCTAATACTGTTACATTTTCCCACTCAGGAAATTCACTTCCATCATCTGCTTTGAACCTTACTTCCTGACTGAACAGCTTCTGCATTACACCTTTTTTACGTTCTTCCCACGCAGATACAGTTTCCTTTTGTTTCTCAATTACTGTATCAATTGTTGATAAGAACTCTGCAATTTTCTGTTGTTCTGGAAGTGATGGTACATGAATTACCTTTGATAAAAACAATCCATTGTATAATCTTTTAATTGTTCCACCCTCAAGATTATCCCATGATGTTTTATTATAAAATTGAAGCAAAAAACCGTCCAAAACAGAATCATCATTGTCTAACCACACAATATTTGAATCCTGAAAAAAAGCATCTTGTCCATCATAAACCACAGTTCTTCCAATCGTTCCAGCCGCCGAAAGTAAAATATTTCCTTTTCTTGGAAAAGAATATTTTGTTTTAAGTTCTTCATACAATTCTCTACTTATAAATGCATCAGGTGTGCCACCAAACGTCCCAATTTTATAAAAAGGCACATCTCCTTTTTCACTGGTTTGTTCCTTCAATACACGCTTACACATTTTCGCTGTACCTATATCACCCAAAGTTTTTTCTTCCCAATCTGGAAACTGACTTCCATCATCCGCTTTGAATCTCAATTTAGGTTCATTCATATTCATTCACCTGCCTTTACAGTCCAAGCTGTCTCATAAAACTTTCAGCCCTATCAATCGCAGCTTTTGTTTCAGAATCCAGTGTCTTAATCTGAGCCTTTACAGCATCCAAATCCACAGGTTCTTCTTCCTCAAATGTATCAACATACCTCGGAATGTTCAGATTATAGCCGTTCTCGATAATCTCGCTCATATCTGCTACATGAGCAAATTTATCTACATCTACACGCTTTGCATACGCATCTACAATCTTATCAATATGCTCCTGTTCCAGGACATTCTGATTCTTTCCAGCCTTGAACTCTTTCGATGCATCAATGAACAGAATATTTCCTGAATTGCCGTTTCTCTTGCTTTTCAGCACTAATACACATACTGGAATTCCTGTTCCGTGGAACAGGTTTGCAGGCAATCCGATAACAGCATCCAGACGGTTCAAATCTTTAATAATGTATTTTCTGATTGCTTCTTCTGCACCACCACGGAACAATACACCGTGTGGCAGCAATACAGCTACACGACCATCAGAATCATCCATGTGATAAATCATATGCTCTACAAAGGCAAGGTCAGCCTGTCCCTTCGGTGCCAGTTTTCCAGCTCCGCTATATCGTGGGTCATCCTCAAATTTCTTATCAGCAGACCATTTCAAGCTATACGGTGGATTGCAGACCTGTACAGTCAGCTTCAAATCGTCACCATATTTATCATCTTTCAGCGTATCTCCTTTGTAGATGTCAAAATTCTGCCAATCTACACCATGCATAATCATGTTCATTCTTGACAGGTTGTATGTTGTGGCGTTCAGCTCCTGTCCATAGAAATGACCAACTTTATGTGTGGTCAGATGCTTCTGAACTTCTAACAGCATGGATGCAGAACCGCAGGTACAGTCACCGACGGTCTTTGCTTCGTCCAGTCCAAGGGATGCAAGTGTAGCACAAAGTCTACTCGGTCCGGCAGGGGTGAAGAACTCTCCACCTTTCTTCCCAGCATCTGAAGCAAACAGACCAATCAGAATCATATATGCTGTACCCAGTACATCAAACTGAGAATCTTGTAAATCAAAATCAATGTCTGAGACCTTGACCATGACACGACCAATCATATCGGTACGGTCTGCTACTGTCTCTCCAAGACGTGCATCCTGTAAACGCATATCATTGAACAATCCATCAAATGCTTTGTTGGATTCATGACCCATTGTAGAACCTACAAGGTCATTGATTGCTTTTTCAAAATCTTCCACGCTGAACTTGTCAGCATCATTCTCAAATTTTGTAATCTTACGAATCAGGTTACGGAACAGGTTTTCCGGCTTGATGACATATCCCAGTTTGGATAAAGACCAGTCTTCTACAACAGATCTGTAATCATCATCCGCAAATGCTTCTTCGTATGTCACACCGTCATTTTCAAGGATTTCTGCCATATACATTTCTGTACGTTCTGACAGATAACGATAGAAAATTACTCCAAGAATATAATTCTTGAACTCACTGGCATCCATCTGTCCTCGTAATTCATTGGCAATCGCCCAGAGCTTTTGAGAAAGTTCATTTGCCTGTGCCTGATATGTATTTGTATCTGCCATAATTATTCTCCCTCTGCTTTGTATTTGTTATAGGTCTCTGTTACAAATGTCTTCACTGATTTTGTCAGCTTCGTCATTTTCAGAAGACCCAGCTTGTATGATGTCAATCTCTTACGAATATCATCATCTGAAATCGTACCGTGGAACACATATTCCGTAAACAGTTCTGATACAATCATGTAATCAATCTTGTTATCAAACGCAAATTCTTCCATGTCAGCCTTCATTTGTTCTTTCTCGAACTGCGTAAATGCTTCCATTACGTCTGCATCCTCTGGCAAATCATAGAATCTGGTCAAAATGAACTGTCTCATGACCTCTTTTTTTAGTCTTAACGATTCATTGTCAGAACGCTCAATCTCACGCAGAATCAAATCAACATCCTGCTGCTTTTCTTCCTCTGTCTTGTCGTGAGTATTCGCATTTTTCAGCAGATTCAGGATATACACAACATTGATACGGTCAGTACGGACAAGCTCAATATCAAAATCCACATCTACTGGTACAGGTACTTTCGGATTTGGATTGTGTGTCTGGTCTTTGTAATACAGATACCAGCTCTTGAATCCTTCGTATTCATTCTCATTCATCACAACAGCAAGGTCATCCCAGTCAAACTTAGAAAATGTCTTCAAAGTGGCAAGGGTCTTTGCCATTGAACGGAACGCAATGATAAACATACGGATTTCATCTTCTGACTTGAGCCGACCAGCTGCATCCACATCCGCTGTAATCTTTCTCAGTACAGGTTCCTGATTTACCCACTGATTCAGATAATACTCATAATTTTCAAGCAGATATTCATTCGGGTCTCCGTCCCCGGAGAATAATGTCAGTGCATCATCCTGCCACTGCTTGATATTTCTGTATGATACAATCTGTCCAAACTGCTTTGTCACCTTATCTACACGGTTTGTACGGCTATATGCCTGTACAAGTGAGTGCCAGATAAGATTCTTGTCCAGATACAGCGTATTGAGCGGCTTTGCATCGAATCCGGTCAGGAACATATTGACTACCAAGAGAATATCAACCTGCGGTAAATCCTTCTGTTTCAATCTCTTTGCAATATCTTTTCTGTATGCATCAAATGTATCAAGCGTAAACGCTGTGCCATACAGGTCATTGTAATCCTGCATACAGCGGTCAAGAAGTTCCTGTGAATGTTCATCTGTACCATCATCCATATCTTCATTTGCCTGATAGGAAAAGATTGCAGCCACTTTCAGCTTCTTATCATCTGGTGCCGCATCGTTCAGCTTCCTGAACTCGTCATAATACTTTCCAAGGGTCTGAATCTTATCCACTGCGAACAGTGCTGTATAAATATCCTTGCCCTGTGGATGTACATGCTGCTCATGATGCTCAAAGATATGCTTTGCAATGCCAGCAATACGCTCATCATCATGGTACAGAGGTTCCATGTCGATTTTATGACGCTTGCAGTATTCCGGGTCATCCAGCTGTTCCGGGTCAATACCCTTTACAGCAAGATTCCTTGCAAAGATGGTACGCTGATACTCTACTGAGAATCTAAGCACGTTACCGTCTGCAATCGCATCCTTAATCATGTATTTATGCAAGCATGAATCCAGCTTATCTCCTGCATGGAAAATATCCGCTGTGGTACGACCATCCGCACCCTTGTTTTTCTCAAAAATCGGTGTTCCAGTGAATCCGATGTAATTTGCTCTTTCAAAATGCTTTTCAATCTGACCATGCATCTTTCCGAACTGGGAACGATGACACTCATCAATGATAAATACAACCTTCTTATCCTTGTATGCATCCATTACAGCTGCATATTTCGGATTCTTGACAGCATTTGCCATCTTCTGAATCGTTGTAACAATCATCTTTTTCTCAGATGATTTCAGCATATTGATAAGTACAGCAGTGCTGTCCGTATTGTCTACACAGTCTTTTTCAAAACTGTTATATTCATCAACGGTCTGGTCATCAAGGTCTTTTCTGTCAATCAGGAATACGACCAAATCTACCATTGATTCATCACGCAAAAGCTGTGCCAGCTTGAATGATGTCAGCGTCTTTCCTGAACCTGTACAGGCAAATACATAACCATCCTGATTTACCTCTAGTACACGCTTCTTTGCAGCCTTTACAGCGTAAATCTGATATGGTCTCATAACCATCAATACAGGCTCCGTGGTCTTAATGACCATGTATTTATCCATCATCTCTGTAATAGTAGATTTGCGGAAAAATTCACCTGTGAATGTGTTCAGGTCATTGATACGTGTATTCTTTTCATCTGTCCAGAAGAACACAAGAGATTTCAGGATTGGATTATACTGACCATCCATCATCTCATTTTCATTACAAAAATACTTCGTCTGTACAGAATTGCTGACTACAAACAGCTGCAAATATCTGAAAATACCTTTGAAAGAAAACTTTCTGTATCTGTTAATCTGGTTGATTGCTTCGTTGATTTCCACGCCGGGGCGTTTCAATTCAATCTGTACAAGCGGTAAACCATTGATGAGGACAGACACATCATAACGATTCTTATACACCACATCATCTTTATGTGCCTTGTCCATCGTGACCTGGTGTGTTACCTGATAGATATTTCTATCTGTATCACCTGAGAAGAAATCAATATACACTGATTCCCCATTATCCAGCTGTAACACATATTTATCATGAAGAATCTTTGCTGATTCATACACAGAATGATTATCTACATGAATCATAATGCGGTTGAACTCAGCATCTGAAAATGATGCATCATGTCCTTTTTCTGCCAGCTTCTTTGTATTGAACTTTGCAAGCTGTTTACGAAAATTTTGAATTACATCATCATAATTTTTTAATTCAATGTATTCATACCCGATACTCTCTAATCTATCTATAAAAAGCTTTTCAACTTCATATTCCGATTTTGGCATTATAAAGGCCCCTTTCCATCCTATCTCTCTCCTAAAAATTTTTGAATATGACTCATATCTACCGAGTATGCCGGAGCATGCTTTTCTTGGTCATATTCGATGGTTATATCAAAATGTTGTTCATACTTATTTGAGTATATATCCTCATAATAAAAAGAAAGTACGTATTCTCCTAAATTTACACTGCCTTCTGAACAGTTCTCCGAAAATATATGGAACATCATGGGTGTATTAGTTTTTAACGACAGGGGTTTTAAATATTTTCTATCAGGTTCAGTAGTTCCTTTGCGATTGACTCCGTATCGCATTCGTATAGCTGCACCGTTTCCAATATTTTCAATTTCAAATGGTATGCAGACTTCATCCACAACCTGCGCACATATTCTCCCTTCACAAGAAACCATTCTGAATCCTCCATCATTAAGTAACTTTTGTTGAGACTTCGTTAATCCCGTTCTATACTCAATTTCCCCGTTTTCCAGAATACAGTAGTAATCCATAAGTTTATATTCTCGATACCCTTCGGTCTGCTCTGCAACACTCCTTGTATTGTTTGACGAGAAAAGGGTTCTGTACGAACTCGTTCTTAGTACGTCTATTACAATAAATGGCATTGACCGATTTCTGACATCATCCTTATAACTTTTTTGACTATATTGTATAGTAATGAATATCCCATAAATAGCTATCACAGCAGCGATTATTGCTCCATAATAAGATAATGCAGCAGAGGCATCCCACTCCGCTTTAAAGAATTCTATCGATAGATGTAATTTGAATAAAATATTAATTACTATTGGTCCAAGAAATATAAATCCAATCACGCTTAGAATGATTTTATAGTTTTCCCTTAACTGATTTTTCAAATAT
>ENA-ORTG01000129-ORTG01000129.1-human-gut-metagenome-genome-assembly--contig:-NODE-129-length-76376-cov-6.182361_pt1 | contig 76376 bp, 59 predicted proteins | sample MGYA00241906_ERZ509176 | MGnify/ENA primary metagenome ERZ509176 (study PRJEB26280, sample SAMEA2338811) | human gut metagenome | biome: human gut; feature: human-associated habitat; material: faeces...
TTTATATCCAGTAATATATTTTTATACAACATATATCTATTTGTGTCATATGTTACAAGACAATACTGATAGTTTTCGTCATTAGAATTTTTTCTGTTTTCTATTTCTAATTTAGGCTCTATTCCATTCAAATAATTTATTTCAATGTTTACTGTATCTACATCTACAGAATCGTCTATAATATATTCATACTTATAGTTTTTTGTTATCCATAAATTATCAGACATTGGAATTTCTTGTGATAATGTTTTATATTCATTATATTGATTTGTTGAACCATGTTCGAAATTTAGGTATGACCCTATTGCTATTCCTGCTCCTACCCCGCAGGTTATCAAGCCTATTATTGCAATTATAAATATTTTCTTAAATAGTTTAATATTTTTAAGGACTCCTTATCAAGAAGTCCTTAAACGCAATCTGTGTGCCTTATTACTCTACAACAATACCACCTAATACCATAATATCCTGTCTATTCAACAGTTCAATTTCTCTTGAAACTTCATTATATAATGTAGAGCAAGCTTTTTCTACTAAAACTACCCCTTCCTCGTTCTCCAGCTTCTCCATTGCCTCGGCATTATATAATACATTGTCAAGAATTGTTACTGCAATCTGTTCTTTCTCCAATGCATGCTTGATGCTTTCGCATACATTGTCTGCTCCCTCAGCCAAATTGCAGCCCATCAGGCACACATGATCCAAACCATTTTTTACTGCTGCAATCTTAACTGCTGCGACTGCCAATTCCATAGACTGCGCCGGTGCAAATTTACGTTTACCATGATTTCGTAAATTATCTACCCATTTATCCGGCAATAACTTCTTCTTGGAATCCTTTACGATCAATCCCATCTGTGGAATATGATATAAATTCTGTAATTCATCCGATGCACGAAGTTTTCCATTGAAAATGTACATCAGGCAAAGAATCATTGCATAGACAAACGCAAATATAACTGCGCCTAAAACTACATACTTGATACTTATAGAAGGTTTCTGTACGGTCACTGACTCTGCAGCCGCATCCTGTGTAGTATCAACGATTTCGCTATCATTCTGAGTCAACAAATTATAATACTGTTTCTGTTCTTCTGTAAACTCAGCTTTCTTTTTTGCAATTGATTCCTTTAAAGAACTAATTTCATCTCTATAAGAAGTCTGCTTATCCAAAACCTCTGTATTGCTAACGGTTCCCATTGTCTCTGATAACAAAATCAACTCATGATTTCCAATTTCCTGCGACAAATTTTCCTGCTGCATTGCCAGATATTCCTTTACAGCATCTGCAAGTTTCTCACAACTTTCCTCATCCTTCTGCATAATAACAATTTTCACACAATTACTATCAGACAAAAGAATCTGTTTCTCATCATCCGCAACTCCCATTCCAGACTGTGCATCTGCTGAAATCAGTTCACCAACATAGGCAGCATCCATTCTTGTCTGCTGTTCTATCCAATCATATAATCCCACATTCTTTATTACATTTCCATAAACAATGCCAAACTTGCTGCCCGCACTATTATCTTCTACCTGAATCTGGTATACCAATTCCTTCTGTACAACATGCAATGGATCTAACTGCATATATAAAGAATTTTTGTAATAGATTTCTTTTAAATCATATTTATTTTCCCAAACAATGACGGAATCTACTCCTGCTAAAAGATCATCCCCGAGACTTTCTTTCATCCGCTTGATTTTTTCTTCTCTGGTTGTATCATTAGTATTTGAAACCGTCACTTGTTCATTTTGCGTATTTTGAAATTCCTTATAAGATTTCACGTAACCAAATGCACCTAATAATACTGCCCCCACTAGCATTGCAATTAACACACTTCTCCAATGTGCTAAAATGTCTGCTATCAAATCAAATAAATCAATTTCTCTTTCTTCCATTATTTCTTATGTTCCTTTCCAAAATACATTTTGATTGTATCATCCTCACTTATACTATTCAAGTCGCTTTCATTTTCTTGCTTGTAAAACAATTCATCTACTACCAATTAAATTAGTGATTTAATATCATTCCGCAAAAATCTCTTTTTCTATTCAATAAACTGTGATATCATCATTTAGTTGTACCTAAAATCTTCTTGTTGATAATACTTATCCCATTCCATTTTCATCATATGGCTCAAGGATTAAACTCTTATCCTCACCCTCAATACTATTTGTATCTATATACTCTAATGTTTTTAGATTCAGCCACCAATTCCAAATAATTCATATTTGCAACAAATTGCGGTGTGATTGATACTGTTTGAACTATATAATCAACTCCTTCTTCCTCTAACTGTTTCAAAGCCTCCACATCATTGTTATACATTAAGCTAATTATTTTTTCTCTCCTTCCTATTTCCGCTTGAAGATTCTCATCACCGAATCTTAACATATGACTACCTTCAAGATATTGCTGTCTTTCTGACACTATTCCATAGGCATAATTTGTATCTTCCCCCGTCATAACTGCATCATCACTCACAATAAGAGCATCTGTACTCGTGTTATCTCTAATCCATCTCAACCCATCCATATCCGATGTATCCACAGTCGCAATTGCTACGTAGTTCTTTAAATTAGTTAAAGACATTCTAACTGCCCCCGTACCTGAATACGCTAAGAACATAAATCTATATGTGCCAATAACAGTAGCCATTAAAATCATACATTTCATAGTATTTTTTATTTTTTTTGAACTGTGGATTTGCGTCCTTTGCCTCATATTCATTATAACTAACAACGCAAAATAATATAAAGGAATAAATGCTGCCATACCATAATACATTTCGCTGCTACCATCAGCTTTAATTATTCTCCATAATATCATTCCAAAAATATATGTAAAAATCATAATCAATCCAAAAACAATTTGATTTTTATCCAACATTTTTTTGCGTATCATCACAATAAATGCGCACAAACACAATATTGCTAAAACAGTCAATGCCGGATTTAAACAAACCCATTGCATAAAAATAGCAATAATCAACGGATAACTATTACCATTAAAATATTTTAAATCCTCAATTGAATGAAATTGTAAGTAATATGATGCCGTTTCCTCACTTGCGACGTCTAACATGCCTACACAAAAGATACTAATAATAAGAAAGTTTCCTAAAATGGTTCCTCCATATATTATACTTTTTTTAATTCTTTTTTTTAATAACCAATATACACATATTAACCCTGGTGCAAGTAAAAGAACTGATGCAATTGGCGCTTTTGCACCAACACAAACCACCCAAGTTAAATTGGTTAAAACCAACCATGAAATCTTCAGCTTTTCTTCTTTCCACTGCTCATACATAAAACCTAAAAATATTATTCCAAAAGCATATCCAATATCAAAACCAAATGGGCAAAGCAATATATGATGAAAATATGTAACTACTGAACACTTCTCCCAACCAGTAGTAAAAAGAATAATTATATAACCAATAATTTTTTGATAATATTCTATATTAAAAATATCGATTAAATATCCTGTTGCTCCAACCATGATAATAGTTTTGCATACTGCATAAAAAGGAACTGATAATTCTACAATATCTATTCCTGAAACTAAACTAAAAAAAGCTATCTGTATACTGGAAAAATAATGATATTTTAATGTTGTTCCTGACATAAACAAATTATCTGGCTGATATTTAAGTTTAAGTGCTACAGAATTATTTTCCCACCAAGAAAAGTCATGTAATACTGAAAATTCATTTTTATATGTCATAGAAAAAGCAAATACATTAAAAAAAAACATTATTAATAATATTGTCAATATCAGCAATTCTTGCTGACATTCAATTTCATTTCTTTTATAAATTATATTTTTCCTATTTCGAAAGACAATGAGAACTGAATTTAATGCGAAGAAGATTCCAATTGCTGCATGTGGTATGGTTCTTTCTAATAATTCAGCGATAAAATATTCTATGATATTAAAGCCATATCCTAATATGTAAGCTAAACATACATTCAAAATAATAGATTTCCGTTTTGGAATAAAACTCAAGAATGCCATACCGGGCAATAGAACTATAGTAATTTGACAAATAAAAAATTTAAAAATATTTTCATCTGATACATTGAAAATATCTAATGTATTTATAAAAAATAAAACCACCAACACAATAATTTCTATCCCTAAAATAAATGGCATATATTTTTTTTCTTTTAATCTCATTAAAAAGTACCTACTAATGTTTGTGACTATCATAAATTTTTAATTTCTTCCTAATCTGTGCAAAATTGTTTACAGACTCCATTCCAATTTTAAATATTCTTTTCAAATTCATATAATTCTTTCCACCTTGTCTTGATTGAAAAGATATTTTCTTATATATAACTCTATCATTGTATTTTTTAAAACAAGCAGCCAAGATTGCATTAGGGAGATTAAAATCCTCCGGCATCAAGTTTATATATTTCTTTACCACTGAACTTTTCATTAATCTAAAAGGTGCATTTGCATCTGGTACCCAAGTTCCAAAAAAAAATTTTAAATAAACTCGAAGAATATATTCGACTTCCTTTCGTACTAAGCCATCACCTCTTTTAACTCGATTTCCCATAACAGCGTCATAACATTTTCTAATATTCCAAAACTCTGTAAACTCTTCAGCTACTGTCTGCCCATCAGAATCTGTTTGAAAAATCCAATTTGCACCATTCTCTATTGCATATTTGTACAAAAAAATAATCTTTGTACCATGATCTGTATTTGGCTTTGAAATTACTATTAATTTGGGTAACTCTTTCTGTAAGTCATAAAGAATATTCAATGTATCATCTTTTGATCCTCCATCTGCTATAACTAATCTTGAATTTTCATCTGCATTTTCCAAAATTGGATACCACTCTTCGACTACATTCCTTATATTGGTTTCTTCATTATATGTTGGCATAACAATAAATAATGTCTCGTCCATTACTCTCTCCTTAATCTATATTATCAATAACACACAAAGCTCTATATACTGCCAAATCCATATTATAATACTTAAAATCTGCCAATCTGCCACAATATATTAAATTTTCTATTCCATCTGCTAACTTTGCATATTTTTCATAAAGCTGACAACTATTATCTGTAAGAACTGGATAATACGGTTCATTATGCTCCTTTGGTTTATATGGCAAAGGATATTCTACCGCATAACTTGTTCCCTTTACATTTTGATAAGGTAACTTTTTATATTCTGTAATCCTTGTAAATCCTTGTGCCTGGGGATACGCAACAACTGGCATATCCTGAAAACTCTCCTTATCTTCATATATCCAATCAAATCGCAAAGATCTATACGGTAATTCCCCAAATTTACATTCAAATAACTCATCTATTGTTCCTGTATAAACAACATCTACATCTTCTGCTTTTCCATCTATTAAAATTCTATTTTCAATAATTTTAAGATGATCTAAAGCCTCAATTCCTGTTGTCACTAATATGTTTTTATGATTTAACAGGTTTTTAATCAACTCTGTATAACCATTAACCGGTATTCCTTGATGTGGATCATCAAAATATTTACTATCATATGAAAATAATATTGGTACTCTTTTAAAAACTTGTTTATCAACCTTATTAGGTTCTATTCCCCATTGTTTTGCTGTATACAGTGCATAATCTTTATCGTACAAAAACTGGGCAAATTTTTTTATATACTCATCATCTGAATCAAGCATATCCAGAATACTCGCACTTTTTTGTGCACCATATATCTTTTTTATATGTTCCTTTATTTCAGCCGCTTCATCAGGAAAAAATATGTCTATTGATTTAAAATCAAAAGCTGTAGGAACACATTTTCCATCTATTACAGAACCACAAACCAAATTATAGTCAGCAAATTCACAGTACTTTGTAACATATTGCCATACCCTTTCTATTTTTGTATGAAATATATGAGGTCCATACATATGCACATGTATTCCATGCTCATCTGTAAAATCATATATATTTCCGCCTATATGGTTTCTTCTCTCCCATACAACGACTTCAGCACCTCTTTCAGCTAATTCTCTTGCTATAACACTGCCAACTATACCACTGCCAACTATATAATATTTATTCTTCATTTATTACTTGTCTCCATATCGGATCTAATTTTATTTATAACCAATGTTATTCCTTCTTCAAAATCTACTTTTGGAACAAATCCTGTATCTTTTTTTATATCAGTTAAATCAATACATGAACTGGGAAGAATATTGCTTGTATAAGGAATTTCACCTATCCCCAATGGTAATGCCCCATCTATCTTCTGATGTATTATTTTAATATAATTACTTAAAGGCCAATTATCACCATGTCCTACAGCATAAACCGCTCCGCCTTTCCCTTTTTCTCCCATTGCAATAAATGCCTCAATAACGTCATCTATATAAACATAATCCCACAATTGTTCAAGCCTTGTCAAAGATGGTTTTTCCTTATGTAGTAATTTATCTATAGTATAAAAAATTACATTATTATCCCTTCTATCTGCTGCATAAATGCCTGCCACTATAGCATAAACAAACTCAATACCATTACGAGTGGCATAATCACTACATAAATATCTCAATGCAATTTTTGCCGAACCATAGGCATTATTCGGAGACGGAACTGCATCTTTATTGAGTGGTTTTCCATAGTACAAATATTCATTTGTTGATCCCGGAAATACTATCTTTTTTATACCAATAGCAATTGCAAGTTTCATGCAATCAATTGTCATATTAACATTTACCATTTGTACATCTAGATCATTTCTAAGTTCCGGTTTAACTCCCATCCATGCAAAATGATACATAACGTCAATATCATTTGGAAATTCTCTAACATGAAACATAACTTGATTCAAGTCCATGCATTTAATATGTAATTTTTCATTTTGACATTCATCATAGACATTGTTTCCTGGATAGACAATTGCATACACTTCTTTTCCATATGCCAACATTCGTTTAACCAAATTTTTCCCTATGAATCCATCTGCACCAGTTATGAGAACTTTTTTCATAGGCGATATTCTCTCCTTTATATTATGACCTAAACAGGCAGCTACAGATATCATTTAATCTATATTATTTTAGTATTATCTACAACAACCAAATATGTTTGGTCATTTCTTTAATCTCTGTTACCTTTTTTTCTTTTACTATTATATTAGGTGACTGTCCAAAAACTATACAATTATCAGGTATATTCTCATTTATCACATATGAGTCAGCTGATAAAATAACATTATTGTCTATTTTTGTATCTCCTAAAACAGTAGCATTAGCATACAATACAACATTATTGCCTATTTGTGGATAATAAATTGTACCCTGATTTCTTTTTCCCCCTATTGTAGTTCCCTGATACACAAATAAATAATCTGAGTACTTAGCCTTTCCCAAAACACTGCCTAACGGCTGTTCTGCCAAAAAATGCTCTGGAAGTTCTATTTGATAAAACCAATCAACTGAATGCATTATTTTGTTTAAATAATACACACAATCCGCTTCATAAATATTTCCATTCAAGTATAATAAATGACTCAATCTATACAAAAAAACTGCCCATGTCACTGTATGCATTGGATTAAAAATCATCTTTCCATCCTGATACAATCTGTTGGATGCTGCTTTTGAATAATTTTTTTCCATTTGTTCCATTGCTCTTGGAACTTGATTGCTAATATATTCAGGATTCCAATCACTCTAATAATTTCTTAATTGCCTATATAAAATATTACTTATTTTATCTATCTTTTCATTTGACATCATATATTTTCATATACCTCTGCCATTCTTTTATTTTTTGTAAACAAATATTTTGCTATAACCTCCATCAGTTCAAAATCATTTTCATGGTCTAAATCCAATATTCCTGTATCATACATTTCGATACATTCACAATATCCGTCTAAAACTCCTTTACCAGTTTTAAGAAATGATGGTGAATATGCATATAAAGACGCATTCATATCAAAGATTTCCGGTGCTTGCTGTCTCATAGTATAATCCGAGGGAATTACTTTTTTATAACCATGTTCTGTTTTTCTGACTTGGTTAAAATATGGATTTCTTCTTGCTGTCGTCACGGAAGTCGTCACATCTGCCTTGCTTTGAATATGTTTTATAATAAGTTCCTCCACATTTTCAACTGTTCTAAGTGGCGATGTAATATCCAAGTCAACTATTATATCATATTTTTTAGATTTCCTATTTTCCATTTTTAATAAACAATCATTTATTACAGCTACTTTTCCAACACAATCTCCTGCCAGATTCTCATCCCTCTCAATAATTTCAACCACTCTTAGTTGATTTTCCTTCATAAGCTGTAAAAGTTCTCTACTATCTGAGTTTACAACAATATCTGCTTCTATATCCAACGATGTTTTTTTTAAGAAGAGATCTATTGCTGAAATAGTATAATATGGTAAAGGTTTTCCCACAAATTTTCTAATATTCTTATTTTTTATACCTTTTGATCCCGCACGACCACAAATTGTAAATAAAATATTCATTCAACATTCCCTCCCTGGGTTAATTTTAATACTTTAATTGCATGTTCTATATCACTGTCATTTCGTAACTTTCCATTTATAATATCCAAAAAGTGTTCAAGTTCTCTTATTTGAAAATCATCACGGGATTCCTCAAATTTTATTTTTTCTCCCGTCTTCAAAAAATAAATCACATTTTGGGCAATATCTCCAACAATAGTATCTTCACTTGTAAACAGCATTAATTCTCTAAGCGTTTTTCTACCAAAGTAATCCAAGTGTAGCTCTACCAATTTGGTTTCATATTCCCCTATATAAATTGCAATATCTTCACAATCTATTTCCAAGCCAGATTTTTTTCCAAGGATGTATTGAACCTCCTTAGGAAATCCAAATAAATGTGTTAAATAATCCCACTCATGAATGAGATCAATGCTTACGCCTCCGCCCATTTTCTTTTGTGCACTATACGTTTTTCTATAATCTATCCCCGGACGCCAATCTGGCAAATAACTTGAAGAAATACTTCTCGCGGAAATTACTTTCTCTAAATCCACATTCTCTTTTATATATTGTATGACCGCATTATATCTAAGGGGACATGCCACATAATAGATACTTTCTGGTTTCGGCACGAATTTCTCCGCTATATTTATTTGATTTATTGAAACTATTGGTTTTTCCACAAAAAAGTGCTTTCCATAAGATTGCAGAGCATTTAAAGTAGAAATATGTACTTCCGTTGGATTTGTAACAAATATTACATCATATTGTTCATTTAATTGACTATAATCTGTATATACCTTTCTAATTCCTAACTCAGTCTCTTCATCTACTACTTTTTTTCTACGTACTGCATCTATTTCCAAACAAATATTTCTATTACAACATATTTTTTTTAGATTTCTTATATGTCTTTTAGCTATTGAACCAATCCCAACAAAACAAACTTTTAATTTTGTCACCCTTGTGCCTCCAATGTATCAATTAATTGCAGTACTTCTAAATCCTGCTCAAATCCATATTTAGGAACACGATTTTCTTTTATTATCGATATAAATTCTTTTATCTCATTTCTATAAGCATTCTCAACCACAAATGCCCTATATCCATCTCTATGCTCCTGTGCTTCATGCAGTTGCACATATTCTACGGAATCCTTTTCTGCATTATACTCCATAAGTGAATCCGGTGTACCATTCCAACTCACATAATTATTCTCTTTATATAATTCAAGTTTCCTCACTGCCACAGGTGAAACCACATCAACTATCAATACACCTTTGCTTCCGCTCTCATGCGTAAATTGAATTATATAATTATCATTATAATCTATCTTAAGGGTTGACATCTTATTAGACATCACATTATAACCAGAAATTTTACCAAAAACTTCTATTAACCATGGCAATTCAATTGCCATAATCTCCCGACAACCATTAGTTCTTTTATCTCCTATAAAAAAATCTTTATAGTTTTCCCACGGATGCCAATCCGGCAGATACTGTCCTATATGATATATATAATTCCAAGCTTCATGATCTACTTTGTCATTAATATATTGTATTTCTTCACGATATAAAAAAGTTGATGATAAAAATAATTTACATTGTTTTGCATCCGCTAAAGCTAAGTTTTGTTTATATCCATCAGACACCAAATTTAACTCTGTGAATACATTCCATCCATTATTCAAACACTCCTGAATAATCTTATTATGCGATAAAGGAGATGTACACACAAAAACCGCTTCTATTCCTTTTTTCTTTGCTTCAACAATCGCACTCATACAAACTATTTGAAATAATTCTTTTGCTTCATTCCTTCTATCTTCCCGCCCATCTACACCATATATTTCAAATTCCGGATACATATCTTTGATTAAGCGAATACGTCTTTTCCCCATTGATCCAAGTCCAATAACCAAAACCTTCATATATTTTTCCTCTCATTATCCTTTTTACAAATCATAAAATTTCTTTTTCAAATCAATCTTTCCACTTTGTATTGTTTCAATCATTTTCTTTGCAATTTTTTCTGCTGCATGTCCATCTCCATATGGTGGGTATATCTCTTTACACTGCGCCCTAAAATCACTACTCATCGCTCTATTGATTGCTCTGATAATATCTTCTCTATATATTCCACAGTCTATAATACTTTTCGTTCGTAATCTCCCTTTTTGACGATCACCAATATTCACCGTAGGTATATAAAAAGCAGGTGCCTCAATAATCCCACTTGAAGAATTTCCAACTACTGCTTCTGAATATTTCATTAATGACAAATAACGCTTGACTCCCAACGACTCATATACATGTAAATTTTCAAGTTCCATGGATGCCTCATCAAGAAGCTGGTTAATTCTTGCTCCGCCCTGATCAGCGTTAGATTTTGTAACAATAAACGTATAATTAGAAAAGTTCTTTATAACTGCAAAAAATTCTTCCAATAGACTATCTACATTCTTTTCCTCCATGGTGACTGGATGATAAGTACATATAAAATATCTACATTCTTTTAATCCGATACTTTTCAACACTTCAACTTTAGACAATGTTGCTATATTTATAATATTATCTATACTTGTAGAGCCATAATTAAATACCCTCTGCGGATTCTCCCCCAACTGCACAACTCTTTTTGCACTCTCTTTATTCGTTGGAAAATGTAAATAGCTGATTTTGGTAATAGCATGACGAATCCATTCATCTATAGCACCTTCTGTTGTATCTCCACCACACATGTGAAAAACAGGTGTCCGTGTATTTCCTGCTGCAATTGCTATAGCCAAAGTTTCATATCTATCCCCCAACAATACAACTGCTTCATATCTTTGTTCTAAAAAAAGCCTTGTAAACTTCACTAAAGTATCAGCCTGATTCTGAGATATATCCTCTTCTGTCTGTGATTCAACTGGTATCTCAATCCTATGATCAATTCGAATTTGATCTTCTTGAATTTCCCGAATTGTATTACCATATTGTTTTTTTAAATGAGTACCCGTAACTATTACTTCAACTTTTAAATCTGAGGTTTCATAGCTCCTAAGTTTTCTTATAACAGGATTTAATAACCCATATTCTGCACGTGTTGCTGTTACTATTGCTATTTTAATCATAATTCTATTAACTCATCTTCTTCAAAATCTCTAATTGCTTTTTTGCCTAGTACATCATACCAATGCATCGGAGAAATCCCACTCCCAGGTCTTTTAGTAGTAATATTATTTTCATTAAAGATTTCACCTTGTTTAATTGCTTTCGCAGCTATGATACTTTTCCTTGCAACTGTTTTATTTGCAATCTCAGCATCCACTGGCTTCTTTTCTCCCGTACCAAGTGCCTGCTCTATATTCCGTATAGCCTGCACCATACTCATAAATTCTTTTGGTTCCAAACTTGCTTTATGATCTGGTCCTTCCATATTTCGATCCAAAGTAAAATGTTTCTCTATCACTGTTGCTCCCATAGCAACTGCTGCTATAGGCACTTCAATTCCTTGCGTATGATCTGAATATCCTATATCGTAACCAAACTCTTCTTGTAAGGTTAACATCGCTTTTAAATTAACATCACTATATGCTGTAGGATACTGCGTTGTACAATGCAATAGGGTAATTTTCCCACAGTTATTTTTTTTCAATACATCTACTGCATCCTCAACTTCCTGTAAAGTGCACATTCCTGTCGACAATATGATATTTTTATGTGTTTGACCTATTTTTTCAAGATATGGAAGATTTGTAATTTCTCCCGATGGTATTTTCCACATATCACACCCTAATTTTTCCAAGAAATCCGCACTTTCCAAATCAAAGGGTGTAGATAAAAAAGTGATTCCAATATCTTGACAATATTGAGCTAATTCTTCAAACTCATCATATGTAAGCAATAATTTTTCCAGCATTTCTCTCTGGCTCATTTCCTCACCTATATTCTCTTTTTGGTACTCTGCCATTTTAGCCGATTTTGAAACAAGTGAAGATAATTTAGCTGTCTGAAACTTTACAATATCAGCCCCACAGCGTTTTGCCTCTTTTGCTAGCTTTTTAGCAATTTCCAATTGTCCATTATGATTTACACCTGCTTCCGCAATAATCAGTGTTTCTTTCATTTTAGATTCTTCTCCTTAATCACTTTTGCCGGCACACCAACTGCTGTACAATTTTCTGCTATAGATTTTGTTACTACTGCTCCTGCGCCTATAATAGAATTTTTTCCTATAGATTTTCCTTGAATTATTTTCGTACCTGTACCAACATTCACTCCATCATTTAAACAAACATTTCCCGAAACATTTACTCCTGGATTAATTGTAACAAAATTATTAATTTTTGTTTCATGTCCAATAGTACAATTAAGATTTATTATATTAAAATCACCTATATTAACAGCAACTGTTAATATATTATTTGCACAAATTATATTTCCTTCTCCAATATTAACACTATCTGACATTATAACGCTAGGATCAATTAAATTAGGGAATTTAACATTAATATTTGATCTGTATTTTTCTACAAGTTTCTCCCTAATATCTGGATTTGCTATCGCAATAACAACATTTAATTCCTGTTCATAATTTAATATAAAATCATCATTACCTATAATTTGTTTATTATTACTTTCTTTGTCAATAAAACCAAGAAATCTCCACTTTTCATTTAATTTGTTTTCTCTATCGATTAGCCACTTTATTTCTTCGGCAAATCCACTTGCACCCACTATAACAATATTTTCCATTTATATTATTTAGAAACTATATTCAGCTTCTCCTCCATCCGATGCATTTCATTAAACTCTCCCATATCTAAAAAAGAATCTTCACTTATAGGATACATTCCCACTCTTCCACCTTCTCGCATTACCTTTTCCGTCAGATCTGTCATATGATACATGATACCATCTGGAATTTTTTCAATAATCTGCGGATTAATAACATACATTCCAGTATTAATAAAATATGATAATTGTGGTTTTTCTTCTATACCAACAACTCTTCCATTTTCTTCTGATTTTAACACACCATACGGTATAGTAATATTCTTCAACGCAGATACCACTGTAATAATATTACCTGATTTTTTATGATAATCATAAATTTCACTGTAGTCTGCCAAAACCAGGGCATCGCAATTCGTAACAAACAATGGAACTTCAAACTTTTCCTTTATAATTTTCAAACTTCCGCCTGTTCCCAACGGCATTGTCTCTTCTACATATTGAATATCATATGTCGGTTGTAAATCCGAAAAATATGATTTAATCATACCCTTTTTATAATTTACTGTCATATAATATTTATCAATGTCATACTCCGTAAAACAGTTTATAATTCTCTCAATAATCGGAGTATCCCCTATAGGAATAAGAGGTTTGGGTAATATCTTTGTATATGGGTATAACCTTGTTCCCTTCCCACCTGCCATAATAACAACGGGTACTCCTTTGAGTTTTTTTCTCTTTACCTTTTGTTCACTATGAAACAGATCCGCATATAAAATAATATCAACAATATTTCTATTACAATTTATAATCGGCAATGCCGTAATACCATATTGTAACATTATATCCTGTGCTTTATCCTTTTCCTCCTGATATAGATACTTTGGTGTCTCTTTCATAGCCAATTTTACTGATGCATTCAAATCTCCTGTCTTAAGAAGCCATCTTCTAATATCACCATCCGTTATGCATCCTACCAAGCATCTGTTTTCATCCTCAAGAAATAAGATTCCCTTCGCATTACTATCGATTTTCTTCATGGCTTCGACAATTGTAATATTTTGATTACTAATAAATTTAGCAATGCTCTCCTTATGCATTCTGTAACTCTCCCAAAACTTCTTTAACCTGTTTAACTACATACTCTATCTCATCATCATTAATCTGGGTGCTGCATGGAATATTTAATATTCGAGCCGCATAGTATGGTGCCTTTTCCAAATTATATGTTTCATCCTGTTGATAAGGAACCTGTTCATTTATCAATCCCCAAATAGCCCGTGTCTGCACTCCACGCTTTTCCAATGCTGTTATGATTTCGCGCATTGATGCTTTGATTTTATCCCTATTTATTTCAACTGAATAAAACCATTTATTAGAAAATGTGCCTATTCTAAATTCAACCATTTTTCCTAATTCAAAATTTCCAAATAATTCTTTATATTTTTTATAATTTTCATTTTTACGGCGGATAAACTCTGGAAGTTCTTCCATTTGCGCCACACCAAGTGCAGCCTGTAAATTTGTCATACGATAATTATATCCAATCTCATGATGTATATAATAATGTGGATCATCTTTCGCCTGAGTCGATAAATACCTCATATGGTCCACCATTGCTGTATTCTTCGCTGTAACAGCGCCCCCTCCCCCGGTAGTAATAATCTTATTTCCATTAAAAGAAAATGCCCCAAAATCGCCGATAGTACCTGCATACTTTCCTGCATACTCTCCCTCTGTATACCGTGAACCTAATGCTTCTGTTGCATCTTCAATTACTTTTATTCCATAACGACCAGCAATCTTCATAATAGCCGGCATATCGGCCAAATTACCAAATACATGTACTACTACTAACGCTTTTACATGTCGTCCTTTATATAAAAGCTTATTATCTACATATGTACATTCCTGCTCACAAAAATTTTGCAATTTTATAGGATCCATACAAAAACTATCATCACAATCCAAAAATACTGGCACAGCAAACTGATATTTAACAGGATTTACTGCTGCAATAAAAGTTAGTGGTGGAACTATAACAACATCGCCTGATTTTACTCCCGCTTCAATAAGAGATAAATGTAATGCCGCCGTTCCACTTTGACATGCCGCCACATTTTCTGTATGTAAAAACTCCTCCATATTTTTTTCTAATTTAGTAATATATGCACCTCCTGTAGATACCCATCCCTGCTCCAATGCATCATCCACATATTTTTTTTCATTTCCTTCAAAATTAGGAATTGATAACGGAATAAATCTGTCCATAATTGGCCTCCAAGTTTTTGCTTTTTTAATTTATTTTCTCAAATCACATTACCAGAAACTAAAAATATAATTTTTTTTATACTCCTAAATATAAATCATTCTTTTACATCTTACTATCCAACGATTTTCCTGTTTCAATATGTTCAAAATTAGGGAGATATTCTTTTATAACAGAAATCACTTCTGTTTTCGTTGGTTCGGCTTTCTCAAATTCTTTCGTTAACTTATCAAATAACACCTTGATTTTTTCACTATCAGGTAATGCCTTATCAACTACGACTCCTAATGTCTTCATTCTCTTTAAATCAACATTTTCCGAGTCTGTGTAAAATTCTTCAAATGCTTTTTCACCAGATGTATTCGACCCCGAATAATGTACAGGATATAAATTTGATCCATTTTTCAAATCTTGTGACCTATCAATTGCCTCTGCATCAGATTCGCATTCAAGTACTTCATAACCATGTTCCTGAAGCAATTCTGTCGCTATTTGATCAAAAGTCATCATTTGTTTCTCATTAAGTCTCGGAAAAAATATCTCTCTATTTTCTCCAAGCATACATGCAAGCATACATATTTGTCCACTTTCCTCTGGTGATACAAAATATCTTCTTACATCAGATGGTGCTGATATAGGTTGCAATTTATGCAACCTTTCTAGAAATCCACTTGGAAGCGAACCATTTGAAAAAGCTACATTAGCGAAACGTGCAGTTTTTACTGGGAACTTGTCTGAATAGCTAAAAATGACATCTTCCATAATACGTTTGCTTGCCCCCATAATATTTACCGGATTTGCTGCTTTATCCGTAGATACACAAAAATACTCCTCTGGTGGAAATTCTACTAATAAATCCAATAATTTTTTTGCATGAAGTACATTATTCTGCAACAAAGCTTCTATAGAATATATATCTTTTTCTGATCTCACATGCTTATGTGCTGAAAAATTACCTATAATATCAAATCCACTACGTTTTCTAAACATTTTCTCAAATACATCAGACGCAAAATCCATAGGATATGGTATATAATCTTTTGGAATGTACATGCCCTTTGTTGAACGTAAATCACGTGTTAATTCAGCTAATGCATTTTCATTTGTATCTACAACCACAAGTGTTGATGGCTCAAAAGGTAAAATTGCTTTTATAAAAGAGGAGCCAATTGAACCTGCTCCACCAATTACAAGAACCGTTTTTCCTTTAATTTTTTTTGAAAGCTTCTCCCTATTCATATCTATGTCATCATAAAACATACTTCTTTCACGTTTTACTACTTTATCATATATAAATTTCTCCAAATCAAACATAACTGCCTCCATCTTTTCCTTCTAAACTATTTCGGAATCAACCTGATAAATTATCTTTTTCCAAAGATCAGGCTTTATAGCATTGTCAACACACCAATACTTTTTCCGTATATCCTCATATATATTCTGGTTTATTCTAAAATCTAAATCTTTTATATCGCACTTATTACGAATCATTTTACTGCCAAAAAATGCTGCCTGATGCATACATATTTTCCGATAACGTTGATTCCTCCAAATTTCATCTTCACATACTATAACCAATGGCTTATTTGCCATAACTGCCATTTGATTCGTCGTTGACCAACTGCCTATCAAAAAATTGGCTCCTTTTACAAGTTCTATCGTTTGTCCATAATATATATTTTCTTTTTTAAAAGAATATATCTTATCATTATAATTAGCTCTCGGATGTGCTGCGATTAAAACCTTGCATCCGGTTTTCCTCTCGATCTCATCAAATATTCCATTCATATTTTCAAAATACTTTTGGGGATCAATATCCCAATCTGTCCCTATCATATCTGGATGATATGGTGAATATACATCTAAATATACAGCATAATTCTGTTCTTTACTGACTTCAGATGCCATAAAATTATCATAATCAAATGAATGAACGCCTACTTTTTTTGTCTTTCTTTCAGAACAATTTCCTCTCCAAAAATAGTGGTCACGACTTAAGTCATTGGCATAAAAATATAAGCAGGCCGGACAAAAACAATTTAATTTTCTAATTATCCGATTATAAATCCCCTGCTTTATATGTTTTGCATTCAATTTACTAGTTGAAATCTGAACTTTAGGAATGCCAGCATCTGCCACATCAGGATTTAAATTATTTATATAACCATATTTAATATTGTATTTAACGAATAAATAATAAATATAGCGGACTTCATAATAATCATCAAACATTGGAAAATAAAAACAATTATCCGTATGTAAAGAAATAAATTTCTTGATTTCCTTTTTATTTTTAAATATTATTTTTTTAAAATCTTTACTATTTATCCTTTGTGCGGTAACACTTTCATCAACTAATGGTTTCAATACTGAACTCAAATCGCCTATAATAATATCTTCATGTATCCTTTTTAATTCCTGCAATCGAAACTTTTTAATATCATTTTGTAACGCAGGCGTATCAAACAATAAAATTATGGTATATTTATTTTTTTTCATAAATTTTCATCCTCGTTTTATAAAACATATTTTAATATTTTTTGTGGAACAATTTTGTGTAAAATTTGCACTATAAAAAAAGAAACTATTACCGTAAGCACAAATATTATTGCACATACTCCTATTCTGTTCGTATCGATTTCATTTTTAACAATTATAGAAACTATCATTCGTTGTACCAATGGATGTATAATGTATACCCCCAAACAATTATTAGATACTTTTTCAAATAGTTCGTGCAAGCAGAGTAAACGCCCACTTACCCTAAAACAACAAAATCCAAATGCCAACGTAAAAATTACGTTATATATATGAAATGGAGATCTCACCATATCAACAGGTAAATCCAAATTTTCAAATTCTCTTTGAAATAATACAATCATATATATTGAAGTTAATACCACTATAAGCGCTATTAAGTCCATTTTCAAACCTACTTCTTTTTTCTTCTGAAAATACAACTTTATAGCCATCCCCCCCAATACGAATATTCCCAAACATTCAGCAGGATGATACCCTGCTGTAGTGCCACCTATATATCCGTCATACTCAAAAAAAGGCAGTTGAAGTATCTTAAAATATTCTTGTGGTATATTGGGAAGAAAATTCAATGAATACTTTAATCCAATAAAAATCATCCATAAAACTGAAAACAAATTTGTGACTTTTTCATTATTAGTAATACATTTTATAATTGGATAACATATTAGAATCTGTATATATATTTTAATATACCACAAATGCCAGCCTTCTGAATTATTAAGCATAAGAGAACCAACATCTACTGAATGATTAAGCATATACGCCTCATATATATATACCAAAAACCATATAATAAAAATTGAACAAAACCTCAAAATCGGTCCCTTTATTATTTTATCATATTTTTTTTCTGGTGTAAAAAATAATAGATACCCACTAACCATCATAAATCCAGGCACTGCCACTGCTGTTAATGCATCAAGGATACCCATCATAGAATGCGGTAAAAACTCCCCATAACTATGAATCACAATGACAAGTATGCAACAAACAATTTTAAAAAAATCTAATTCAAATATTCTATTTGTACTGTTAGCATTACTTAACATTTTTTTCTCCTTTATGTAAAGAAACATATCTATTTTTTATTTAATTTAATTAACAATAATTTTTTTAACTGTCCTTTATTCATAGAAATAAATGATGGGTGCATCCATATTGTCAATACTATAATTATAGTATAGATCACTCCAGCAATAAAAAGTTTTAATAATGAAAACAACATAGTATTTTCAATAAATAAATTATTCATTATAATATTCAATATAAATGCCATAATGGAACACAACACCATAGGTGGTATTTGTATAAATAATGTTTTTATAACATTCATTCCCAGCGTTCTTGCTGTTACTCCCACACTTATGCAAACATTAATAATATTTCCCCACACATATACTAAAGCAATTCCTATAGCTCCTAATCCTGCGGGCCATATTATATTAGGTATTTGAAAAATAAATACCAATATTATAGTAATAATCTGCCCTATAATACCTAGAATTGCATTCATCCTAGTTTTTTCAGTTGCCAGCATAAATGCCCCTGCCATTTGTCCCCATGCTTGATAAATTGTATAAATCATAATAAATAATGTAACTATATTTGCCCCTATATATTTATCTCCATATACAATTCGTAAAATCCAATCACTGCAAAATCCAATAAAACATGCAAAATATGCGGTAAGCCAAAACATTCTCCTTAATGAACTTTCATAAAAAACTTTTAATTCGTTATTATTATTAGAAATTATAGAATATTCTCGTTTTGAAAGTTCTGCATATGGTGCAAAAATAAATGTAAGCAATGAGTTAAGCTGCCATGCCGCTCCAAACATTGCTTGTTCTGTTGCTCCTGAAAATCTCATAAGACACCAATTCATCAGTATAATTATTATCTGTGATACAATACTAGAAATAATAAGTGGTCTACAAAATATCAAATATTCTTTGAAATATATTTTAAAACTTTCAGATTTCACCACTGGATATCTTTTACGCTGATATTTTAATATTATCCTAAGCAACATCAATGCAATAAAAAATGTGAAAACAACTTGACCACAATAAAATATTGCCAAATCAAATTTACCCAGAAAATATAATATTGCAGTAAAAATACAAATAATAACTTTTAATATAATTTGAAATAACGCTGATATCTTTGCTATCGCCATAGAATCATAGATTGAAATTACATCTGTCAAAAATTTTGTTACAGCCGATGTTTCTAATCCCAATATAACCATTGATATTGTTTGTCCTGCAAAACTATTTTTTGCAAAATCAGTTGGATATAACACAGTCAAACTGATACTCAAAAATATAATTTCAATCAAATAAAATTTCAAATAAAAGTATATAAGACCAATTTCATCATTTCTTTTTGCGAACTTAGCAACTAAAGCATTAGATGTTGATAAGTTTGCCAATGATACAACTGATGTAAATATATTTAAATTATATGAATAATACCCAAATTCTTCAACTGATAACGCCCTTGGAAGAAGCATTTGTATTACAATATTTAACACTGCTATCATAATAGAGCTTAAAATTTTTATGAAATATCTACTTCTAAAAGATTCTTCTTGCACTTAATTTTCCTTTCTAACTACAGTATTTTTTTATACTTTTCAATAATTTCATAATAATTTTCTTTCATTGCATTTACAGAAAATTTTTGTATATAATCATCTCTTCCATTTTGCCCCATTTTTTTTCTTTTTTCCTCATCACTAATTATTTCTAACAGCCTGTCAGCCATTCCTTTATAATCACCTACAGAAACGATATATCCATCTCTGCCATCAACAAGTACCTCTGGTATACCTCCACACGCAAACGCTACCACTGGAACACCTTTTGACATTGCCTCCACGGAAATAAGTCCGAAACTTTCATCATACATCGATGGCACAGCAACTGCATCAAATAAGTTCATATATTCTGAAGCATTATTTATTCCATGCAATATAGTTGAACTATTTTGTAGATTATATTTTTTCAATTGTTCACAACACTTCATAAAATATTCCTGATCATATACATTTCCTATAAATGTAAAATATACATTTGGATTTCTTAATTTTATAATATTAGCAGCCTCAATAAACTTAAGTTGCCCTTTATTCTGCTGAAAATTTCCCAGCATCAAGATATTTCTGTGTCCTGCATTAAGACATATTTTATTTTCCTTTTGGTTTTCGGTCAAACTATTACTTTCTGGTAATCCGTTATAAATTACTTTAATTTCTTTATTTATATAAGAATTAGATAATATCCTATTTTTTGTATAATTTGATACTGTAACCAAATCTGTAGCTTCTCGACAAATTTTTTTGTCATAACTTTTAAAACGAAGTTTGGCAAAAAAATTTTTTTCAAAATCATTGTGTAAAACATATATCCTACAAATTGTGTGCTCTTTACACTCATACGCAGCCTGAAGCATTTGATTGCATAAATCATCCCCTACATATCCACCATTATGAATAATAATACAATCAATTTTATTCCTAGAAAGATATTCTTTCATAATTTTTATATTATTTTCTTTAATTGGTCTATATTTGATCATACGGATGCTTTTTTTTATAGCTCTAGAAAATATATTGCCTTGGTATAAATTCTTACATACTTCTTCTTCCGAATATACCTCTAATCTTTCTAAAAAATCTATTTTATTATATATAGCTACTGGATTATTAACATTCACTCCTGCATATATTCTATCATCATTCGAATTATTTTCTTTAAACGAAGTAACCAATTCATAAAATACTTTCGCTGTTCCACCATCTACTGGATTCGAACAAAACATCATTATATTCATTTCACAATCCCTTAATATAACTTAAAAGCTATTAATCTAGTATCTTTTTATTACATAATTTATGTAAAGCTCAAAGACTCTAACATAAAATTATAACTTTTCTTTATCTCTATTTTTAATGAAAATTTTTGGCTTGTCCTCAAATTGTCATTCCATTTTATAACTTTTGTCCTAGAATTCCAGCATACTATTCTCGCTAAATATTTTTCATCAACAAATAAATCAAAAACAGCAAACCCTTTATTCTCTATTACAATTTTTTTTATATTAGGTAAAGCCACAATATATCTAAAAATAATCACATCTCCTGAAAATGCCCTGATTAAAGTATTTTTCTTTAAATACCCCTTACCTATTAACTCTGCATATTGCTTTGCCTGAATAAGTTTATTAGCACTTATATATTGACCAATCCCAGATGAAGTCATATGCGCATATTCTATATTTCCTTTTTCATCAAAATTAATTTTTTCAATGCATAGATGTCGCATAAATGGTGATTTATTATAGCTTCTATGATAAAAAACGTACCATTGTCCATTAAATTTTTCAATGGAACCATGATTATTCCATACTTTGGGATCACATTTAAGATTGTCTATAACTGTCCCTTTTCTTTCATATGGTCCAAATGGTTCTTTGGCAATTGCATAATCCAAACATGTTGGCTTTCCATTTACAATTGATGCATATAAGGCATAGTATAAATTATTTATTTTTCTTATAGAAAAACCTTCATGAAAAAAATGTTCTTCTTCTGTTAATATATTTCTTCTTACCTCATTTAAATAAACATTTCCTTCTTGAATACTAATTTTTGAGCCATTTAAATTAAACTGTCCCCAAAAATAATATATTTCCTTACCATCTACAATTACCGCTGGGTCTATACCACTAATTGGCAAAAAGTGAATCTCTGATTCTTTAAGATTCTTCCATTCATTTGCTGATATATATGCTTCTCTTCCATCAGATAAGCAAAAAAATAAATATATAATGCCCTCTATTTCACAAAAATCAGGAGCATATAATTTAATCTCATCCGTCTCTGTCCAACTGAAAATGTCTTGTTCTATTGTCCAATTCACCATATCCCTTGTATAAATATGGTGATATCTTTTACTACAATATTCATTTTCTTTTATATCAACACTACCGACAACATGAAGTACACCATCACTAAAAACATGGGCTTCGCAATCACAAATATTATAATTTAAAGGTAATAGTGGATTATTATTATTGGTAAATTTGTCTATCATATTAAAAATTTATACTTTTAAGCCATTCTGCCTGTTCTCTAATTGTCTGTGCGAAATCTGCTTCACATTCAAATCCTGTATCATTATACAATGCATCAAGATCCGTATATGAATAATCCATATTCAAGCTATCTTGATATTCTCCAAATCGAAGCTCTGCTTTTGGATTAATAGCATCACGTATTTCTGTTACTATTTCTTTAAATTTTTTAAGATGACGATGCCCTATGTAATAACTTTTCATGGTTTTTCCTGATAAACCTATATAATACAATGCCTTTGTAACATCACTAATATGCGCAATATCATATTGATTTTCACCTGTAATAAGCTTTGAAGGCTGTCCTGTATAACAATTTTTAATAACTGTATTTATTAATTGCCTAGAATCATTTCCTATTCCATATGGAAGTGGTATTAAAGCACTGCAATATTCCATACCTGCATTATGTGCAAGCGTTCTACAAATCATATCCGCTGCAACTTTGGCAGAAGCATATATACAAGTATTCCTTGGTTCAAAACGTTCATTATTCATAAACTGATTAATTTCTATTTCATTTACAGTACCCGCATATACAAATTTTTTGCATTTTAAATTTGAAGCCGACATAAGCGCATCACACGCAGCTCTGGCATTATCAAATTGTAACGTATAGTCTTTTAGTGCGGTTGTAAAACCACCTTGCCAAGCCATATGATAAAATACATCTATTTCATCATCAATATATTTATCAAGACTATTAAATACTCTGAAATCCGCAACAATTGGAATAAAATTTTCTTTCAGACCTAATGCATTTAATTTCCGTACATCAGTACCTATTCCATACACTTTAATCCCTTTTTCCAAAAGTTCTTTTGTGAGATATTCTCCTATAAACCCAGTTGCTCCTGTAATAACCGCTGTTTTCATCTTTATTAACCTCCTATATACAAATATGTAATGTAGCAAATATCAATGCTATTCTATTCTTTGTATTCGTATTTCCCATATTTTTAGATTTTCTATAATATTCTTTTGCTTTTGCATATTCTTTTTTTCTATGATAAAATCGCCCCAACGAATACTCGTTTATACACTTTTGTTTTTCTTTTAATGAATTTATTTCTTCTTCTGAAAATTTTTCTCTATCAAGGTAATCATAAAATTCAACTATGAGTTCATTCGTTCTTCTTACATAATTTTCATTAACCATTGTTAAACTATTATTAAGTCTACGATATTCTCCCAATATCTTATCTACATGATAAAAACGTGCTCCTCCCTTAGCCAGACGAATCCAACATTCATAATCTTCACCATATCTTTTACAATCTTCATATGGATTACATTTTATAAAAAAATCTCTATCAATAACAACCGCAGACGTAGATAATGTGTTTCCATTTAATACCAGATCCGTTACCGCATCTTTTCCCAACTGTCTATATTTAATTTCTTTTTGTTTTCCATTCTCCCATACTTCCATTTCATCATGATAATAAACATCGGCCTCATGTTCTGACACAACCTCATTCATAACACTTAATTTATTTTCACGCCAAATATCATCATGGTCCAGCATCGCTATATATTTATACTGCGCTTCCTCTGCACATTTTTTCCGTGCACCAGCCGGTCCCTTGTTTTCCTGCCAAACATATCTCAATGGAAATTCTGGATATTTCTGTTTATATTCCTCTATCACCTTTTTCATAGGAACTGGTGAACCATCATCAACCAAAATAACTTCATAATTTTTGTAGTTCTGCTTCCTGACACTATCCAAAGTATGCCCGATAAAATCTGATGCATTATATGCCGATATTACAACACTAAAATAATTATTCATGAATAATCTTCCTCTCACATTTAACTTCTACACAATATTTAAATTTGTTTCAACTTTAAGCAATCCCCGTTTTTGCTGTCTGTAAAGATAATCACATAATTTTACAAATTTATCATAATCCCAACTATAAAGATCATCATAAAACTCTTCTCCATTTTTCAATATACTATGCAACATCAATATTATATCCCCGTTTTTTTGAATGGTTTTATCTATTATATACTCCACCTGCTTATATGAATGTGGATTTAAAATTGGAACTGAATAACACAATAAACTATTTTCCGGAATATGCTTTAAACTTTCTTTTATTGGTGCATACATTAGTTTACAGTCACCTGTCAAACGCGCTACTTTAGAAATTCCCCGCTGCATTAATGTAAATTGATTCTTAAGTCCTGTTCGTATATATTTTATATTCGATTCTTCTCTGTTCTCAAAATTATTTGTTATCCATGCATTCGTAACTACCGAATGTGGACTTGCCACTCCATATCCCTCACTAAAGTATTCGTTTCCAAGCCATTTCTTTAATACATGTATTCCCTTTTCCCAATCTTCTATTGTATTTAAATGTGCATAACCATGCCCAGCAATTTCAAAATTTGAATTTTTCGATAATTCTACAACTTCTTCAACCGTCATAGGTTCATTCGGGCATAACTCATCTAATTCAATTGTCTTTTCAATATATCCTGATGTTATATTAAATGTCGCTGGCAATTTTCTTTTTACCAGTTCTTCCATTGCCACTCTAAAATTATCTCGTCGCCCATCGTCGAAAGATAGTACAACTCTTGTTGTATACACCCAAGTCACCTCCTATTTTTTATTCTTGAAATAAATGTGATAATACACCTTCTAAAATATTTCATTTCAGTAAACCAAAAAAAGAAAACATATTTCGGCAGACTTAAATACCCATTTTCATACACTTCGGTTAGATTTTTCATTTCTCCTCTATGCATCATCCTTATATTAGAAGTAAGTCCTTTTTCACGCATAAATTTTTTTCCACAATCAATCTGTACCAATTTTTCAGGCAAATAATAATAATTATACTTTAATAAAAATCTTAAATAATAATTAATATCCTCACAATAAGATTGTTTCTCATCAAAATAGCCTACTTCTCTGATTGCTTCTCTCTTAAAAATCACGGACGGTGTTACCGGAAAATAACTCCACAATACATCTTCTAATTTAGCTTTGTACAATGATGTAATATATCTTCCATTCCTTTTTAATGGCTTATCTTTATGTGCTGTACCAAGAAATATTATTTCTTCATTTTCCTTAAGAACTTGTACCTGTCTCTCAATTTTATTTTTCATCCAAATATCATCAGCATCTAAAAAAGCAATCAAATCCCCTTTTGCGTTTTTGAGTCCTTTATTTCGTGCAACTGATACTCCACTATTTTTTTGAAATATGTATTTAATTGGAATCTTCGGGTTTTCTTTACAATATTCTTTTACAATATTGGCCGATCCATCTGTTGAACCATCATCTATAATTATCACTTCTAAAATATACTCTAATTTTGTCTGATACTTGATAGAATCCAACGTTTTTCTTATAGTATCACTTGCATTATACATCGGAATAATGACTGATATATTTTCTTCCTTCACACGCATGCTCTCCCTAATCTAAAACTTCTAATTTTAATTTTGTTTGTTAATATCCCCAAACATCTTATCATTAAAAATGTAAGAACAAAGCAAAACATATCTCTAAAATGATAACACCAATCAAAAAATTGAAAAAATGTATAAAATATTACCCCTGCCAAAAAGGAGCTTACAACAGGTTCCTTTATTTTCGAAATTAAAAAATATATTCCAACAATCACTACTATTGAAATTATAATTCCATAAAAAAAACCATATTTCATAATTAGATACATCGGCAACATAGATGTCATCGACATATAATGTTCTTGACAGCCTTGCAATGACCAACCTACAAAAACAGCTCTCCAATATTGATTAGGTTGAACATCACTTTCAAATAAGTCTCCCGGCATAATTGAATTAATGCACTGCTCCAATTGATTCATCACCCCATATTTTTCTTGAAATATTTCTTTCTGATATTTATTTTCCATATATTGTTCAAGTTCGATTCCCGCAATTTCGTCATAAGAAATTCTTGCAACCATCTTATGTGCCATATATTGAGCTGATTGACGCTCTGTTGCTCTTGAATTAGTAGAATACGCAAAGAGGAATGGTGAGATACCTACTGCTAAACATATAATTAATAATATATTTTTCTTCATACGACTTGATATTTCCACACCCAGAACAATCCATGCATTAAAGAAAACCATCCACAATATTCCTGATCTTGATGAATACATTAGTGATATACCAACATATAAAATTGACCATAAAAATATTTTTCCAAAACTTTTTGCCCTATATGCTTTAATCAAAACACAAAAATAAACAACTCGAATATCAAAAAATAACTGAAGATATGAAATAATCGAACCATTTCCTGCCCCATTAAGTATAGAATCAAAATTTCCTGTTTGGATAATTTTAACAATATTAATAAAAAGAGTAAAAATAAATATTATCTCAATTGTATTTCCACCAAGTAACTTTGAATCATAAAGATTTTGTAATGTAATATTTCTTTTATTTCTACTAAATACAAAAATCAGAATTGCCGATACCAGTAGCACACCTGCAAGAATTATAGCTGCCATATAAACATATTGTTCCTTAACAGGAGCATACTCATACTCAAACCCAAATATCAAATAAATGCATATTGGAATAACTATATGCAAAATTAATGTAACAAAAATATTAAATGTATAAATTTTTTTCATGTTACCATACCTTTATAAATTCACCTAATTGCCTAAAATGCCTTGGCTTCATCCCATCCTTAAATTTTGCGACACTCTCAGTATGTATATATTCTATACCTCCAAGATCCAATTTTGCGATTCCCATATTTTTTAAAGAAATTGCTGCATGATAGAGTAACAAATTGTTTAAATAATTCTTACGTCCCTCATCACTATTCCATCCAATATAATAAGTTGCTGCATCACCATGAGTATAAAATATATCAAATGCTATTATAATATCCTCATCATTTTTCACATAAAAAATTTTTAATGGCGATGGTGATTTTTTCATTTCGTCTAATAATTCCAATGAAACCCCCTCAAAATCTTTTTCTTCCTGTTCCTTTTGATAAAGTTTCATCATTTCTTCATAGCAATCAAAATCAGATAAAATTTTATACCCTTTTTTTTCTGCTGTTTTTAACTGATTTCTCCATTTACTATCCAAACCTGCTCGAATTTTTTCTTCATCTACCGACAAATCCACTACCCCTGTTGGGAAACCAAATATATTCCATATTCTCCACTTGTTAGTAATCATTCTACCAAGCGCAGAAACTGAATATGATGCATAAGGAACATAAAAAAATGGTCTTTTAGGATTTTGTTTACGTATTAGTTCTATAGCCTTTATTTCATTCTCAATGTTTTCAAATTCTTTAATAAAAATAGGACCCTTATTTACTCTATATGCCAAAACCATACCTAAAAATTTCTTTTTAAGTACTTGAACCACACCTATCTCTAATCCATTACTCTTTATAAGATAACGATCAACTTGCCAGCCCTCAGCACTGCATTTTATTGTACCATACGACCAACTCTGAGTAATGTTGCTTATACTTGATTTTGAGAGTATTTCATTCCATTTTTTTTCATTTTCACTACTATCAACTAATTTTTCTATTTCAATTTTTAAATTCAAATTGTCTGTTTTAATTGGAATTCTTTTAGCAATTTTATTAATACTCAAACTTTGATGAATCGGAACTGTAATAATATATTTTGCCAATTTATTATATTCATTTGTCAAAGATTTTGTTTCTTTTTTTAATGATGGCCAATAACTAACTATAACCCCTTGTTTTTTCACCTTCTCAATCACCTTGTATGGTTCTATCACATTTTCCAATGAATATACTGCAAATAACGGACACTCTGTTTTATCATCTGTCATTACACGAATATCCGCATCTATACTACAAATAATTTCATTCATTATTTGTAGATTTTCTCGTCTTTTATAAGCAGTCTCTTTCAGTTTTTCATAAGTATAATTGCTTAATATTTTTTTAGAATATTCACTAATGGTATTTCTTTCCTCATTCCTTTCTTTATCATCTATATAATGAGGTCCTAATTCCATTTTGTTTGTTTTACTTACTTTAAAAATTTTTAATATACTCTTCTTAATTCTCCATAAATACCATTTTTCATTATTTGTCCCTTCAATACTTTTTCTTATTTCCGATTTTATAGATTGTATAGCTTCGTTATTATCATTCGTTTTTATAATACCCCCATCAGGTATAGGAATAAACTTATGAGGACTAAATAATATAAAATCTCCTTTTTTCCCAATCTTTCCAAAACTATATAAAACATGGGCACAATCTTCAATCAGTAAAGCATTATTTAAATTACAAAAATTTCTTGCTCTACTAACGTCATGCTCTTGTCCAAAATAATGAACAAATATGAATATATCCATTTTGATATTCTGTGATAAATCCTTAACAATCTTCCAATCTGGTTCTAATTTGTCATCTAATGGATATTTTATAAGAATTAAATCTTTATCATAAAAAGCTTGTTCCGTTTCTGCGCAAAAAAAATCTGGCATCAAAATCGTAACCTGACTTTTTTGATACACATTACGATATCCTCTTATAATAAGCCTGATAGAAGCCGCACTTCCTGATGTCAAAATTTCTTCTGCATTATTTTCTTTTTGCTTCACCGTTCCAAATATTTCCTTCCACGAAGGTTCTGGTGCAACTAACATTTATCTCTCCTTAAATAATTGATTTTTTTGTCTCTAGTCGCAAATTTAGCCTACTTATTTGTTTTTTATAAAAACATAATGAATCAATACTTTCCAAATAATACAGCCAGTCTAAATGCTATTGTTTCATGCCACTTCTGCCGATATAATTTACTTGTTGGTAAATAAATACATTTTTTATAAAATGTATCCGCATTTACAAATTTTGCAATCTCTTCAAATATCCCTTGTTGTTTCAGTTCTTCAGAATTACATTCCAAAAAATATATTATTTGCTGTCTGTATTTAAGTCCATCGCCTTTTTTTATTCTTTTAGCACTAGTCAGTAATTGACTAAACATATTTGCTCCTGCCCCCAACTGATTGCCTCGATGTTGTCTATAATATGTATGTGGCTGTTCATCAAAATAAACTTTACCATATAAAATTGCCATATTTGTAATCCAAGAATCATACACATATATTTTTTCTGCATCTACTTTATTTTTAATAATTTTTAATAATTCGCCATTAAATACTTGTGTATGACCCGGACAAATATTTTGAATAATCGTATTATAAATTGAGAAAACTCTATGTCTAGTCCTTGTTATTCCATATGGTTTTAAATCATCTTCTACTAAAAAGGATGTCGACGCATAAAGTAACGGTAAATTGGGGTTCTCTTTTTCCAACCATTCACATGCTATCCTCAATTTATCAGGTAACCACACATCATCTTGATCACAAAACGAATAATAATCATATCCATCAGCAACATTTACCAATTCAAAAAAGCTTCGATTATATCCTAGATTTTCTCCGTAAATAACGTTAATTCTGTTAGGATATTTTTGAATATACTCATATATTACTCTCTTTGTATTGTCCTTAGACCCATCATCTCTAATTAATACATCCACTTCTTCTAATCCGGATTGATTCATTATGCTTTCGATTTGTTGTCCCAAATATTTTTCGCCATTATAAGCAGACAATAATACAAGTATTCTTCGAGGAATCTTTATATCGTGCATTTTAATTTTAGGAATTTCTGTAAACATAATTGTTTCTTCAAAGTTCTTTTCTATAATCCAGCTTTCAGGTACATTAAGCTTTTGATCATATACTAGAGTTCCAAAAATTTTCTGTACATATTCAATTTTTTTTATAGCTAATGCTATCAATGGTTTTATCATTCTTATGTTAATAATTTTTTTATTATTATTTAATGCTATATTGCATATCAAATTAGTAGTATTTACATATTGGACATTTTGAGGGAAAAATATGCCTGACCTTCCATTGTGAATAATTCCTCGAACCGCAGATGACAAATTATCAATATATATCATGCTTCGTTCATTAATGTATTTTGGTAAAATTCCGATTTTCAATATATATGATTTTAACTTTTGATAATTGCCCTTGCAACCATATCCATAAACCATTGGTGGTCTTACAATTGAAACCACAAAATTTTCATCTTTAAGTTTCCATAAAAGCTGCTCTGCTTCTAATTTAGATTTTCCATATGTATTTCTAGGATTCACAATGGTATTTTCATTGATTTTTCCAACTGTCAATCCATAAACACTCATCGAACTAAGATATACAAATTGCTTAATTCCTTCCCTTTTCGCTTTTTCTGCGACTGCAACTGCTAAATCTCTGTTAACTTCATAATAAAGATTACGATTTTCAGCAGTTTCTTTAATATGTGCAATACCAGCGACATAGTAAACCACATCATATTTTGAAAAATCTAATTGTTTCCAGTTATCATTCCGCGTACTAAAAGATTCAATCATATAGTTATCATATGAAGACATAAATTCTTTAAATTTTACTCCTATATAAGCACTTTCTCCCGCAATAATAATATTCTTTTTTTCTGACAAATCTAATTTTTTGCTGCATTTACCAATATTAGGCATTTTCTCTTCTTTTCTTAATGAACCTGTTCCCCCTTCAATTACAGCCTCATCATATCTCACCTTTTTTATTGTGCCAATCAAACACTTTAAATCAAATAATAAGGATTCATGTTCTTTCCAATACCCATCTAATTTTGCTTTTTCTTCAATAGAAATAGAATCCCTACCATTGATTTGTGCCCAGCCTGTAATTCCAGGTTTCATCTCATTTACTCCGTATTTATCACGCTCTGCTGTAAGTATATCCTGATTCCATAATCCCGGTCTCGGTCCAACCAGTGATAATGATCCATCAAGCACGTTAAAAAGCTGTGGTAGTTCATCTAAAGAATGAGCACGAAGAATTTTTCCAACCTTTGTAATATATTGATCAGGATCATCCAACATATGTGTTGGCGTATCATGTGGCGTACTCATTTTCATACTACGAAATTTATATACTCTAAAATACTTTTTATTTTGTCCAAGCCTTTTTTGTGTAAAAAAAACTGGTCCCGGATCATCAATTTTAATTGCTAATGCAATTCCAAGTAAAATTGGAGACAATACAATAATTCCGCCAAAAGACAAAACAATATCTATCCCTCTTTTTACATATTTATCATAAAATGATAGCTCAAATTGTGTCTCTCCTACTGCTTGCAAATACCCCCGCATTCCATCTGCATTTTCCGGTTTACTTGCATCTTCAATAAACACGACTTTCTTACCTTCAAATGGATTTTTCTTATCATTTACATTCTGTTTTTTCTGGATTCTTGCCGCTAATTTCACGCCAAAAAATATTGCGCCTAGTGCAGCAGTCACACCTATAACTACCTTATCAGTATTTTTCATAAATTCTGCTCCTTCTTCTCATTTTTACTAACTGCTACTAAATATTATGTACATAAATAAGAAATAACCATTCTTATACACAAACCTTTATTTCTTATACTGATACGACGAGACCATTCTCTTAACAACTGCTTTCATTTCCGGATCATCCTCATAGGCTGTCTTTTTCAAATCGACAAGATTTTCAAAAAACTCATCCTCATCGAATGGAATCGGTTTACCGATAAAAATCAGATTATTTGCTGTCTTCTGCAATCCTTCTTCCTCGCGTAAACACTCTTCAAAGAGTTTCTCGCCTGGTCGAAGTCCTGTATACACGATTTTGATATCTACATCCGGTTCATATCCCGACAACTTGATCAGATTTCTTGCCATATCATCAATACGCACAGGCTCTCCCATATCAAGGACGAAGATTTCTCCACCTTTCGCATATGCTCCTGCCTGAAGTACAAGTGAAACTGCTTCCGGGATTGTCATAAAGTACCGGATAATATTTTTATCCGTAACCGTAACCGGTCCACCTGCTGCGATCTGTTTCTTAAAGAGTGGAATAACACTTCCGTTACTTCCGAGTACATTTCCGAAACGCACTGCGACATAATTGGTATTCTCATATTTCCGGTTCATTCCCTGAATTACCATCTCGCAGAGACGTTTGGACGCTCCCATGATATTGGTTGGATTTACCGCCTTATCAGTTGAGATGAGTACCATACGCCTGGTCCCATTCTCTCCGGCTGCTCTTGCTACATTCAGTGTTCCAAACACATTGTTCTTGATTGCCTCATTCGGGCTGTCTTCCATCAATGGCACATGCTTATGAGCAGCTGCATGGAATACAATCTCCGGCTTATAATCATGGAAGATTGTGTCAACCCGATGGGTATTTCGGACGGATCCGATTAATGTAACAAGATCCAGTTCCGGGAATTTCTTCTTTAATTCCAACTGGATATCATAAGTCGTATTCTCATAGATATCGAGAATAATCAACTGTTTCGGATAATGGGAGGCAATCTGTCTGCACAACTCACTACCTATCGATCCACCTCCTCCGGTAACTAACACAACCTTCCCGGCAATATATCCCATCACTTCATCCAGATTAGTTCGGATTTGTTCTCTTCCAAGGAGGTCTTCTACTTCAACTTCACGAAGATTGGACAGTTTCACTTCATCGTTTACAATCTGTGCCATACTTGGCAGAATTTTCAACTTACATCCGGTATTCTTGCAGATTTCCAATATTTGCTTTTTTCTGCTTCCTGAGAGTTTCGGAATCGCAATAAAGATCTCCTGAACATGATATTTTTCTACTGCCCACGGAATCTTGCTGTCATTTCCAACAATTGGACTTCCCATAATATTCGTGCCAATTTTTTTTGGATCTGCATCGATGACACAGACAACTTTGTTGTGGATCTGCCAGCTGCTGCTCATATCCTTGATCAAAGAGAATGCCGTATCTCCAGCTCCAATGATCATGGTATTCTTGGCATTTCCGCTATGTTCTGCCATAAATGACTGTCTGACCACGCGGACTCCACGGTAAAAGAATCGGCTGAACGCAATCAATACCAAAAGGAAAAACAAATATAAAATATAATAAGAACGTGGCATATTCCACATCAACATATGTAATCCAAGACTCTGGATACAGGCTGCAACGATACAAGCGGCTATCACATTCAGCATTTCATGAACACTGGCATAGCGCCAGAGACTGCTATACAATTTTGCCACTGTAAAAATAATTAGTGTTGTTATAATATTTATAATAGTATACTTAAGTGCTATATCAGCGTATTTAGGATCTATCTGACTAATTGAAAACTCAAACCTTGTCCACAATGCCAAAAACTCTGCAATGCACACTGCACAGATATCATATATCACTAATATTGCAATTCGCATCGTCTTACTTGTATTCTGAAATGTTCTTCTTATCATCTGAATCATATCTTACATTACCTTTTCTACTTAACAATCTAATTTATAAAACACACTTCTTTGTATCTTAGCACATTTCTCCCGGATTATCTACTCCCCAATCCTATTAGAGCATCTTTCATTTACATTATAGCGTATATTTTAGCACTTTTCCAATTTTCTTAAGATTTTCTGAATCTTACTTTCTACCCAATTTCCACCTCATACACCATCACGTTCCAGCCCCGGTAAGAATATTCCTTCTCCGTATATCCCGCAGTCTTCTGTAATGTATTCTGCACATCTGCATCCTCGGCATACATCTTCGGAACGATCATGTAGACATGATCATATTTTTCCTCCCGGATCATATTGAAAGTCATCTCACATATCGTTCCATATTTTAACAGCACACAGTCTTCTACCGGATAATACTCTGTCTTTGGTTCATCAATTACCGTATATTCAAACATTCTGCTCTTTTTATTCCAGTTTGGATAAAACTGGGCAAAGAAATACGTATTCTCTATGGATGGTGTTCCGATGAGTACATTCTGGTCTGTATCAATGTCTGCTATTATTTCCCGCAGCACTCCATCCCAGTAAGTATACTGCCTATTATACTCCATCGTCTGATTGAAGTTGAACTTTCCGTTCTCCTCGGTAGAGCAGATATAGAAATATCCATCATGCTTATGGGCGATTTTCTTGATCGTCACAGGATCAATCGTCACAACGCTCTGTACTGCCAGAAGCAGTGCAAGTCCTGTCATGCCGACAATTTTTACTGCATGTTTCATATTGCAGGCTAGTACCAGTACACCGAGTCCAAGCGTCAGGACATATTCATATGGTGTAATGTATCTGGCATTCGGATACGTATAATAAATATATTGAAAGCCAACAAATACCAGCTGCATTGCTCCAAGCGGAACTGCAAGTGTCCAGAATTTTCTGTTAGTAATAATCCTTTTGATTCCATACTGAAAAATCACGATCACAAGGAACACTACCGTTCCCGCCAGCAATAGCCAGTTAAAGTTCAAGATTCCAAGCTGCAGGTTTTTGCTGACCGTGTTTCGGTCTACAATTCCAAAAGAATTGATCACCTGATATTCAAACTGGATGCCATTGTTGCTTGCCCAGGTGCCTGTCGCAAGGATCAGATACGCTGCAATGATCGGCTGGATAATGTCCATCACAAACTGTGCCCGGCAGAATGTATAAGTGAAACGCTTCACAAATCCTGCATGATGCAGCCCAAAGAACCTCACAAGATAAACTGCTGCCATAAATGCTCCATAAAAAGCCACATTCGGCTCTTTTGTTGTAAGGAACAAAAAACCTGCAAAGGAAGCCAGCAATCTTCTGTCGCTCAGATACAGATAAGTAAAGAGTACCATAAGTGCCAGTGTCGGTTTATCCAGGCTGACCGAAGCGATCATTCCAAAAATCAATGGATGGAACAGATATACCGCTGTTGCCAGTACTTTCATGCTTTTCTTAGCCTTCTGCACAAACATTCCTAGCAGTTCATAAAACGCTGCCCCCGACAGCAGGATCAGAATGATATCCACAATGTGAAGCCCGATCGCATTCTTCGTATCCAAAAACACACCAAACAAACCAAGGAACGCATATCCCACCGCCATATGGTCCGCCAGATAGAAATCGGACAGATTCCGCAGGGTAAAATCAAACTTCGGTGCCGCATATAAGAATCCCATGCGGAAATATGTGTTGCTGTCCCCACGTGGTGTCGATGGCAGTGTTTCTAATGACAGAATGACAAATACTGCCATGAGTACAAATAAACCTGCATGTTCTCTGCACCATTGTCCGGCGCTTTGCATCGCTTTCTCGCGTTTTAAGCCAATTCCATTAAATACTGCCCCTGCAAGATAACAGATGAGTCCTGCGATCATAGGCAGTTTCTTACTGTGGTCTGTCACTGGTGAGATCATTGCAATGATCCAGAACAATGCCAGCAGACCATGGATTACACTCCACTGTTTTACCAGCTTACTCTTGCACCGATATAAGAAAAAACTGATTCCAACTCCAAACGCAAAGAATAAAAGGAAACACAGATCTGATGTCCGATATTTTCCCAGGCTCCAGAAACCGGAGACTCCAAAAAAGGAGAGTATTTGTAACAAAAATAATAATATACTCACTTGCAGCTGCTGCTCTGCATTCTCTAATCTCTTCAATTCCACACTCCTTACTCCATCTCTTTTGTTTCTTTTTCTTCCGTGCGTTCACTGATAATATACCGGGGTCTGTGCTTTACTTCCATATAGATTTTGCCGATATATTCCCCCAGCACACCAAGACAGATCAGCTGTACACCGCCGATAAAGCATACGATGCTTGTCATGCTCGCCCATCCTGCTACCGAATGTCCTGTCAGTGCTACGGTCACAGACCATATCACCCCGATAAAACTAAGCACTGCGATACCGCACCCCAATCCTGTGATCAGATGTAATGGTTTGACACTGAGACTTGTGATCCCATCAAATGCCAGTGCCAGCATTTTGCTTAAAGGATAATGGCTCTCTCCTGCAATACGCTCATGCCTCTCATAATAGACAGAAGTACTCTTAAAACCGACCAACGGGAACATTCCGCGAAGGAAAATATTCACCTCTTTGTAATTTGCAAATTCCTGCAGCACTCTTGAGGATACCAGACGGTAATCTGCATGGTTGAACACTACCTCTGCACCCATCCAGTTCATCACCTTATAAAAACCTTCCGCAGTAAATCGTTTAAAGAAGGTATCCGTATCCCGCCTGCTTCTCACTCCATACACAATCTCACAGCCGTCTAAGTATGCATCTACCATGGCGTCCATGGCATTGATATCGTCCTGTCCGTCACAGTCGATCGATATCGTGATGTCACACACATCTTTCGCTTCCATCAGTCCTGCGAGGACTGCATTCTGGTGTCCGCGGTTTCTGCTCTGGCTGATTCCTTTATAATGGTAATCTTCTTTTGCAAGCTGTTTTATGATTTCCCATGTCTTATCTTTACTTCCATCATTTACAAATAATACCCTGCTGTCATCCGATATTTTTTCTTTTTGCACAAGGCTTTTTATTTTTTCCAAAAACATACTGCATGTGATCGGCAGTACCTGTTCCTCGTTGTAACAGGGAATCACGATATATAATACTGGCTGCATACTCAATTATTCCTTCTTTATTACATTATTGCCCACAATCACTACATAACTTCCATTATCAAATTCTGTCTTAAATCCCTCTGTCAAATACTGTTTTTCAAAACTCTTAGAAACAACGTAAACCATGTCTGTTTCCATGTCTTCCGATGAAGGTTCCGTAACATATCTTCCAAATATGCCTTTTGTATCAAAATTCTTTGCTCCACCCATCTGTTGTAAATACTCTTTCGACAGCATCTTTGTATGCATAAGAATTAGCGGATAACGAATCATTACCGTGCCAATTTTTCCATCTGTAATACTTTCTGCATATGTAAGTGCATCTTCATATCCATAATAAAAATCTGTATTTTTCTCCGAATAATAATCAAATCCAAACAGAATAAAACTGCATACATATATTCCTGTTATTATGACAACTGCAATTTTATTTGCATTTCCTTTTATTTTCCTAAGAAAAAGCTCTATTCCATATGCACTAAAAAATATCATCGGCAAATGAATACAGTTGATCCTATTTACATTTACATTGCTTATCATACAGCCAACCAGACACGCTGTCAAAAACCACAGGCAGACAATATCCTGTATCCCAACAATTTTCATATATATATGTTTGCATAAATGGACAACAGACATAACTCCACCTGCTAAAATAAATGGTATGGAACAATAATAATAAATTCCAACTACAGGTGAATTATGTAACATATCATCTTTCTGCCAGATCAGGACATACAGAAGACTTTTTAAATTCTCTTTTAAATTCCGTATTGACACTTCGCTCTCACGAATAGAATCCATTTTAGGAATAGATATCCATGATGTTCTTATTTCCGGAATATAACCATTATTTATTAGCAAGAACAAAAGTAAAGGCAACGCCAGCAATACAAGCAATGCAATCCCTGTTACCATATATCTATCTACTTTTATTTTTTTTAAATAAACCGTGTATACCAATAATAAAAACAGAAATAATGGCACAAAAACCCACATAATAGCATAGCAGTATAATGATAATCCGAAAGCTATAAAAGCAGGTATGTAGTATTTACTATTCTCCTGCAGCGCCCGAACTGCAAAATATGCACCCAACAACAGAAAAAAAGGAACCAGATTTGCTTCCAATCCCCATCTGCAAAGCATAATATGCCACGGATTGACTGCCAGCAGGAACATCGAGATAACCGCTAATCTTTCATTTGCTATTTTCTTTACAAACAGATAAAACAATGGCAATGTCAGGCAGCCCAAAATTATCTGTGGAATCCGAATTGTATAAACACTCAATCCTCCAATTGCAATAAACGGAATTGTCAAATACGCATACAGGGCATTCATTCCATGTCCCCATGAGATAAAATAAACAGGATTTACATACCCATGTGAATCCATTCCTGTTTTCAGAAGTGAATATGCTTCATATCCTGAATATGCCTCATCCTGATGGATTCCTCCCGGCACTTGTCCTATCCATATAATGCGGGCTAAAACTCCTATTATAAGAATGAACCCTATCATACTATTCCTGACTTTTTTCTCTAAATACATCTCTCCAATTTTACTCTCTTATCTAAATATTATTTTTCCCAATATATTCTTTATCTGACGCGTATACTCCTGCAACGTATAATGCTCATCCGCATATTCCATAGCGGCTCTGCCCTGCTGCTGCAACACCTCTTCATCCACACACACAGCCTCTGCTATCGTCTGCTCGATACTTTCCATATGGTAATCCTCAAAATATCTGCAATAGTCCCCCAGTTCATCCAGACCATTCCCCTTCATGACAATTGGAATGATTCCGTGTCTTAGTGCGGTAAGCGCAGATGTCGATGGGGATTCGGAACAGGACGGCAATAACAGATAGTAACATTTTGCTGCAATCTCATGAAATTGGTCACTCATGGTATCGACAAATCCACAGACATGTACATTCTCTGTGAGCTTGTATCCGGCTTCTTCCGCCTTCTCCGCTCCTCTTGCCCCACACAGATACAGGTTCCATTCGGGATGTTTTGCAAAAAGTTCCACCAGAATATCATTTCCCTTGTGGATAAATCCATCTACACCATAAACCAGAAAGTTTGTCTTCTTTTTTCTGGAAAAGTCTAATGCAAAGTCTGGATTCTTCAACGCTGACGGCCATACACGGTCTACCGGCTTTCCGGTATCTGCAAAGTAAGACGGCTCTCCAAGACAGATGATTCGGTCTGCCTTTTTCTCGTCATCCTTTTTATAGTACACCCCTGTTCGTTCAAGATGGAATGTTCTCCTGGTGCGTTCTGTAAAATACCGCAGTCTTTCTGTCTCTCTCTCATAAGAGATGCGGTACGGATTCTCGGTTGTATACAATATCGCAGCTGCATCTGGATTTTTCTCCTTCGCATAGAAGAAAGTATCTCCAAATCCTAAGATATAATCATAATAATTTTCCCGGATCTCCTCTATTGCGTTCCTGTCATAACATGCACAGACATCGATTCGCAGATTCAGTTCGATGCACACCTTCAGGATCTGCATCATCTCCTGACGGTTTGTATGTCCGAAATTACGGTTCAGTTCGCGGATGGTTCGAAGATAGTCGAGGTAGCAGATCAATATCCTCTTCTGTTCTGCTGTACAATCCCGGTTCAGATCGGCAACCATCTGCTCCTGTCCGATTTTCTGCAAGTGTACTTTCTTTAGCAGGTCCTTGCATTTATTTTTTAATTCTTCCTTCATGCACCCAGTGCCTTTCTGTATTGTTCTTATACCTCATGATACTTTCAACTGTCCTGCCAGGACTTTGCTTCCATCCTCCCACTCATTTTGGGATGTCCGTGGCATCAAGTGCTTCATAGAATCCCTCTGCCACTACAGGAATTGCAAACTGCTGTGCCCTGATATAACTTGCCTCCTGCATCCGGCGGAGTTTCCCCGGATCGGCAAAAATCTCATCAATAGCCTGTGCTAATTCTGCAGTATTATATGGGTCAACAATTCTTCCCTGCACCCCATCTTCCATAAGGTCAAATGCTCCGTCTGCATATTTGGACGCAATGACCGGAAGGGATGCACACATGGCTTCTAAAATCACAAGACCATAACAGTCTTCCCTTGTTGGAAGTATGAAAACATCACTCTCAAGATAACATTGACGCAATGCTTCCCCTTCTAAGTAACCTTTCCATGTCACCCTGTCTGCAATTTTGCATTCTTCTGCCTGTCTGCGCAGTTCCTGTTCTTCGGATCCTTCCCCGACAATGACCAGACGGATTTCCCGGTCGGTCTCTGCCAGTGCCGGGATCAACAGATCAATACCTTTTCTTCCGATCAGGCTTCCCACATAGAGCAATGTCTTTCCGGGCTGATTATTTTCTTCCTTCTTCATCAGATATTTGTCAATATCGACCGTGAGCAGGCTTTTATGGCATAATTCCGGCTTTGCGCCAAAACTGATCTGGTGTTTCATTGTCGCCGTACTGCTGCTGATAAAACCTGCTGCACGATGAATCACGTATTTTCGGAAGATTCTCTGAAGCTTTCCGATCGCCTTCTCCGAGTTGGCGGTTCCGTCACTCCACGACAGAAATGGTACTTTCTTTCTCCTGCACCAGTGTACCGCCTGAAGAATTGTTGCATTGTACTCCATGCAGATCACAATATCCGGCTTTTGCAGTTCCAATTCCTTGGTAATCCCCATGGACAGCACAATCCGCTTATCATCATATTTTCTGTGAATGGTAATCACTTTGCACTCCAGAAATGTATGACTGCCGAGTTCTTTCTCCGGCACATCCCACTGTCTGCCGATCTGGCGGTTTTCCGACGCATAGATCACATGAAAAGAATACTCGGAATCCTTATTTTGTATATACTTAAAAAATGCCACACGGTAAGGCGCCGGTGCATTTGTGATAATCACTACTTTTTTCACTTTGTTCTCCCACTCAAAATGTTTATATCTGTTATAATCTCCATATGGAAGCTTCATATTTAATGTTTATAGTTGGCATAATCTACATAAAATTCTACATATACATGTACATTATACCATATGTATACCGTTTCGCAACAAATGCTTGTATTTTCCTTTTACCGTAACTATAATGAATATATGTGCGCATATGGGTACAACAGACAAATATCTGGAGGGTTTTATGAAGTTATCACTGATCATCCCGGGAGTTTGACAGTTGAATATCAAGAAAAGTACTTGCAGGTCTTATAAAACCTGCATTTTTTATGTCAATTTTTATGTTTTATATGCTGTTATTTTATGTTATTGTGTGTTATAATAAGCATTGGAGGGGTGCTTATGAATCTACATATAACAAAATCCAAAAATGCAGAATCCTTTTATATTGCAAAATCTTATACCAAAGCCAATGGCAAAACATCCTCTGTCATTGTCCGTAAACTCGGCACTTTGAACCAGCTCATTGTCGAACATGGGCCAACCAGGGACGACGTTCTTGCATGGGCAAAAAATGAAGTTAAGCTTGAAACCGAAAAATATAAAAAAGATCAGCAGACAAAAGCTGTCCAGATAACCTTCCATTCTGATCATAAGTTAGATTATGGCCAGCAGGTTCTCTACCGTGGCGGTTATCTTTTCCCACAGACTTTTTATTACCGCCTCAAGCTTGATAAGATCTGCCGGAAACTCCGCGATAAATATAAATTTAAGTATGATATCAACGCGATCCTATCTGATCTCATCTATGCCAGGATCTTAGAACCTGCCAGTAAACGGTCTTCCTATAAAACAGCTTCTGAATTTCTGGAAAAACCATCCTACCAGCTGCATGACATCTACCGGGCACTCGACGTTCTTGGAAATGAATGTGATTTTATCCAGTCGGAAGTTTATAAAAACAGTCATCTTCTCGGAAAGCGAAACGATGCTATCCTGTATTATGACTGTACAAACTATTTCTTTGAGATTGAGCAGGAAGATGGGGACAGAAAATACGGCAAAGGCAAAGAACACCGTCCTAACCCGATCATCCAGATGGGGATGTTTATGGACGGTGATGGGATACCTCTTGCTTTTTCACTTTTCCCCGGAAACGCAAATGAACAGACTTCCCTGAAACCGCTGGAAGGAAAAGTCCTCCAGGACTTTGGCTGTACAAAATTTATTTACTGCAGTGATGCCGGACTTGGTTCCGAAGCCATCAAAAAGATAAACCATGCCGGTGAACGTGCTTTTATTGTCACCCAGTCCATTAAAAAGCTGAATAAAGATGATAAAAAATGGGCTCTGGACAAGACCGGCTTCAAACGCGTATCAGATGATATGCCTGTTGAACTTTCAGAAATCCCGGAAGACGATAACGGATTGTATTATAAGGATGAGCCTTATACACCCCACACGCTGCACCAGCGTCTGATCGTAACCTATTCGCCTAAATTTGCAAGATATCAAAAAACAATACGTGATCTTCAGGTTGAACGTGCCAAAAAAATGCTGCAGTCAGGAAACATAAAAAAAGAACGGAGAAATCCAAACGATCCGGCACGTTTCATAGGAAAGACAGCCGTAACGGAAGACGGTGAAGCCGCAGACATCCGCCATTATCTGGACACAGACAAAATCGAAGATGAAGCACTTTATGATGGAATGTATGCAGTTACTACTGATCTGTTGGATGATGATGTAAAAGACATCCTAAAAGTCAGTGAAGGGCGTTGGGAAATTGAAGAATGTTTCCGCATCATGAAAACGGATTTTGAAGCAAGACCTGTATTTGTCCATGCTGACGCACGCATAAGAGCACATTTTCTCATCTGTTTTCTTTCCCTGGTGATATACCGGTATCTTGAAAAAGATCTGGGACAGGATTTTACCTGCGAGATGATCCTGGATAAGTTGAAGTCCATGAATTTCGCAAATATACAGGATCAGGGATTTATCCCACTTTATACACGCGATAGACTGACAGATTCCTTACATAAGATCTGTGGTTTTGATACAGATTTCAAATTTATCACCAAAAGCCAGATGAAAACCATCCAGAAAAAAAGTAAAGGAAGGGAATAAAATACTATAGTTTAAAACAACAGTCAAAATCGCTACAACGCCTATATTTTCTGGCGTTGCAGCGATTTTATTTTTTGAAACTGTCAAAAACAGGATTATATGTAATTCACGATAGAGCGTCAACCTTAATCTGGTAAATATGGTAACTGATATGTATGATACAGCAAAGTGCTCAGATACTGCCTGAGCAGTAACGATGTTTTGTCCTTTTTTCCACCTTATCATTGGTGAACTACCCATTGTCTTAAGCCAATGGGCTTCCTGCTTCATCGACCTCGTAACCTACTATCTCCACAGGCGTTAATTCGGGCAGTCCCTGCCCTATATATTTCTTTATGCTATTTGTCTTAATCCCTCTGTCAGTATATTTTTTGCGGCATTGATATCCCTGTCATGTTCCGCTCCGCATTTCGGACATATCCATGTCCTCACTGACAAATCTTTTGTATCTGGATTCTGATACCCGCAAACAGAACATAATTGACTACTGGCATAAAATGTATCTATTTTGATGTATTTCCTGCCATTCCATTTTGCCTTATACTCTAACTGTCTTGTCAGCTCATACCATGATACATCACTTATGGCTTTTGCCAGATGATGATTTTTTACCATGTTTTTTATCTGTAAATTCTCTGAAACTATCACTTGGTTTTCGCTGATAATCTCATGTGAAACTTTATGTAGATAATCTTTTCTTATATTCCTTATTTTCTCATGGCATAATGCTATCTTTTTCTTTGTTTTATAAAAGTTCTTACTTCTCTTTCCTTTATGTGACAGCTGCCTTTGCAGCTTTACAAGCTGTTTCTCGTATTTTTTTATGATTTTTAGATTCTCATATGCCTTCCCATCAGAAGTAATGCATAAATCTTTAATTCCTAAATCAATTCCTATGTTATGATTTGTATGTGCCAGTTCCTTATGCTCCGTTTCTACAAGTATGGATACATAGTATTTTCCACTGGAAACCTGCGAAACGGTCGCTGACTTAATCTGCCCACTGTATTCCCTGTGTAACCTTGCTTTTACTGCTTTTAATTTTGGCAGTTTTATCTTCCCTGTCTCAAAATCTACCGCAATATTTCCATTTGTGAAGTTTGTTGTGTATGATTTATAGTTATCGTGTTTGCTCTTGAATTTCGGATATCCTGCATGCTCCTTAAAGAATTTTTGATATGCAACGTCCATGTTATAGATTGCGTTGGTCAGAGCAAATTTATCTATTTCTTTTAACCATTCATAGTCTTTCTTTAATTCTCTGTTACAGTAATTATTACAATCCGTTTTACTAACTGACTTTTTCTCTTTCTCGTATATTTCTTTCCGATATGCCAATGTCTGATTGTAAACAAAACGGCAACAGCCAAATGTTTTTGCAATCTGAATTCTTTGTTCGCTATTAGGATATATCCTGTATTTATATGCTTTTAACACCCACTGTCGCCACCTTCCTACCCTTGATTTTCTATATATTTTCTCAACATCTCTTCTGATACATTTCCTGCACTGCAGACAAAATATCCGTCCGTCCAAAAAGTATGTTCTTTCCAGAAATGTTTTCGTAGATAATCCGAATATCTTTTCCAAATATGATATGTTGTATAACTCTTCATCAGATTTACTATTTTACTGATAGACATTGTTGGTTCTGTTTCTATCATGTAATGAATATGATCTTTATCTGTCTCCATATATCTGATAATGACTTTATGCTTTTGACATATCTCATAAGAAAACTGCTTTATATCATCTGATATTTGTTTTGACATCAGCAATTTCTTTCTATACTTGCATACGAAAATAATATGATACTGTAACAAATATTTGTGTCTGTTTTTGATTTCCACGTTCCCATAACGCGAGTATAGCACAAACCTCCGCTTCCGGCTACCTTAACCCACCGTCTAAAGCCAGTGGGATTGCGGTAGCCCTATTTCAAAACTAACAATAATCCCCACAAAAGTCCTCCGATAACCAGAAAGCTTCCCACGATCAAAGGCAGGTTATAAACATAAATCTTTGCCCCAGCCAGCACAACAATGCCAGCTACCATTCCAAGCGCTGCGATAAATGCAACAATACCGCATGTAAAAATAAATTCATAATCCAACTTTCTCATCCTTTTTTACCTCCCATGGAAAACAGCTTTTGTCATCAATATAAACATCCGCATAAATCTTTCTTCCGTCTGATCCGTACCTTTCGATAATCTCCGGCAGATTCTCATTCACCGCATCAAATTCAAGTTCCCACTTCCTGCACCATTCCACTGCTTCCTCTAACTGATTTCCACAGCGGCACGTCCACAAAATAATCTGGCGTCCCTGCCTTCTCAATCCTTTCAGCAGTTCGATCAGTGCTGTATTCGGCTGTCCAATCTTTGGGAAGCAGTCCGTACAAAGTGTTCCGTCAAAGTCTACCGCAATAATCTGATATTCCGTTTTCATCTGCCATGCTCCTCACTTTCCGTCATTTTGCCCTCTTGCTGCTTCCCATTATCCATATTTTCTGTCCATTAATTCGGACAAAAAAAGACCACCTCACGAAAAATTTCATGAAGTGGTCTTTTTACCTTTCTTATATTTTGTTTTTTACGCAAATAATTTTTTTACCATTTCCGCATCAAACACAACCTGCTTTACATGGTCAACCTCAATCTGATACAGTGCATTTGCTGCTAGGTGCTCTGCCGCCTGCTCCAGATCACGGATTCCCGATGTATTCTTATACTGCTCGATCAGTTCATCCAGTCCCTCCTCGGTCAGAACGATCTCGCCCTGCAGCAATCCGATTCTCTTTAATACTTTTGGCAGTGCAAATTTGGAGAAAATGATTTTTTTCTCTTCCTGCGTATAATCCGGGATATCGATCACTGCAAAACGTGACATCAGCGGGGCACTGATATCTTCTTTTACATTGGCAGTTGCAATCGGATAGACACCGCCGGTCGGAATCATACATTCCATATAGTTGTCTGTAAATCCAAGATTATCTAATAAGGTAAGAAGCACGTCCGCCGGATTGCCGTTTCCTTTTCCGGATGCAGCCTTATCAAGCTCGTTGATGATGAATACAAGGTTCGACTCGCCAGCCATGGAAAATGCATCCATAATAATACCAGGCTTCGCATTTCCGTAGATACGGGAGCTTCCGGTCAACTGCTCCGGGTCATTGATAGAACTCATATCGAGTGTCGTCCACGGCAGTTTTAAAATTCTTGCCACCGCATAGGCAATCTGCGATTTTCCGGTTCCTGCCGGTCCGACAAGCAGAAGTCCATACGCTGGAAGTGTGTGTGTGCGGTTGATCTGGATGATAGTCTCCATGATACGCTGTTTTACTTTTTCCATTCCGTACAGTTCTTCATCTAAAATCCTGCGCGCTTCCACCGGATCGATTGCTTCAAAATAATTATTTTTCCACTGGATATTCGTCATAATGGAAAGTGCACGCTGGGCGTGGCGGCGTTCCTCGGCAGACACTTCGCTGGAACGTGCAACTGCTAAATTTCTTCTCGCCCACAGTCTGATATTGTCCGGCATGGTTCTTCCTGCGCAGTTTAAGAAATCCGAAATACTCTGGATACTGGTAAGCTTCATGCTGTCACCGCTCTCGTCTAACTCTTCGTCCTCATCCTCCTGCTCCGGTGCACTGCTCGATAAAAGGCGTTCCATCACATACTGTAAAAATCCATCCGCCGCAGAGAGTTTCGTTCCACCGTGAAAAGCATTTTCCCTGATCTTGTACACGGCATAGCCGTCCGCCCTGTTTTCCCCGGACAAAAGAACGTTGATACGGTTCTCCCCAAGCCATTTGATCAGATTCACAAAACGTGCATCGATCCGCAGGATATTGGAACGGAATGTCTCGTCCTCCTCCTTAAACTCAAATGCTGTCCACTGGCTCTGGTTGCAAAATACTCCGGTGGAATGATGGCTCCACTGTTTTTGCTGATTGTCTAACACCAGGATCGGATTGTCCGGTGTTTTTTCGGAACTGTCTGATGTAAATGCGGTATATGTACATACAAACGCTTCTTTTTCCTCTGAAGCGCTGCTGAAATCAAAAACTGGCATACTTTTTTCTCTCCTTTGTTCTCCGATACTCTTTTTTCTGTACTTATCAAACCATAAAATAAAAAAATTTACAAGGAAGTTTTTTGAGACACTTCATATAAAAATATGAAACTTCTGCTATTCTTTCCAAAACTAATCATGGTCATATGAATACTGTAACGAATATTGACGTTACTGTTCACTCAGCACCTGAACACCATGCTGTTCAGGTGCGTATGAACGTGATGTGGGTGTGAGCAGCTCTCTTTTGCGAAGCAAAACTTTATATAGGGCTGCGAAGTTACCGTTCGCAGGGTAACCTGTGAACGGTAACATATTGACAATAGGGGTAACTGATTCTATAATTCAATAATAGGAATTATTACTAATTTAAGGAGGTTATGAAATCGCAAGGCATGGCTTTGTATGCCGTCCGATTTCATTAAAATAATTTATGGAGATAGATATTATCGGTTTGATCAGTGCCTGTTCCTATGCTCTCGACTGCATCGAGGCAGAACTGGTGAATATTAAAAATAAACATGGAAAGCGAGTGGCATATATCAGTGTGCGCATGGGGCAGTATTTTGATCTGCCGGAGGATGCCCTGCAAGATCTCGCAATCTGCGCTCTGTTGCACGACAACGCCCTCACCCAATATATTTCCGAGGAATTGCAGAAGCATTCTGCAAAAGACCTGACCGCTGACCTTGTGGCAAACACTACGAACCTGCATTGCATCTACGGCGAACAGAATCTTGCAAAAATCCCTTTTAAAACTGACGTTACCAATGCAATCCTATACCATCATGAACACGCGGACGGCACCGGACCATTTCACAAAAAATGGGATGAAGTTCCTCTGTCTGCGCGCATTATCCACCTTGCCGATGTGGTGGATATCATCGGGCACAGCGGTGCATTTGAAACACAGAGATGGGATGTGGTAAAACAGTACCTGATCCGGCATACGGATAAACTTTTTGACGCCGCAAGTGTGGATGCTTTTTTCCATATATTTTCAGATAACGAATTTGCAGCTTTCAGGGATGACTCCTTTGAAACGAAACTCTGGGAGATCGTTCCGAGGGAAAAACAGACCTTTGACTGGGAAACCTGCAAAAATATCGCCGACTTTTTTGCGCAGATCGTCGACTATAAATCTTCTTTTACAAGCAGACACTCCATTGGTGTTGCAGAGAAAGCCGCCGCATTTGCAGCGTACAACGGCTACGATCCCACACAGGTCCAGAAAATGTATCTGGCCGGCGCACTTCATGATATCGGCAAAATGGCAATCGACAATGATATTTTGGAAAAACCGGATAAGCTGACCGATGAAGAATTTTCAAAAATGAAAAACCATGCCGGATATACTTATCTGATTCTGTCCAATATCAACGATTTTGAAGACATCCGTGACTGGGCAGCATTCCACCACGAAAAACTGAACGGAAAAGGCTATCCTTTCGGCAAAACTGCCGCCGAATTAAACGAGCCGGAACGCATTATGGCGTGTATAGACATTTATCAGGCACTCACCGAAAGCCGCCCTTATAAACAGGGTTTTTCGCATGAAAAAACCTGCGATATTCTCGATGATATGGCAGACAAAGGCTTTATTGATGCCGGCATTGCACAAAAGATCAGAGTCTGCTTTCAGAATACAACGATCTGATTTTTTGCGTTTTATCTTTACGAAAACATATTTTTTCGTTACAATATGGTGTGTATATGAAAAATCACGATATCATATTCAATGAAAGGAATCAATTATTATGTCAAATCCAATTGTTACAATCGAGATGGAAAACGGCGATATCATGAAAGCAGAGCTTTATCCTGAAATCGCACCAAATACTGTAAACAACTTTATCAGTTTAGTAAAAAAAGGTTTTTATGACGGTGTCATCTTCCACCGTGTCATCAACGGTTTTATGATCCAAGGCGGCGACCCGGACGGAACCGGAATGGGTGGCCCGGGCTATGAAATCAAAGGAGAATTTTCCCAGAACGGTTTCAAAAATGACTTAAAACATTCTGAAGGTGTTTTATCCATGGCAAGAACTATGATCCCGGATTCTGCCGGTTCCCAGTTTTTCATCATGCACAAGAACTCTCCACACTTAGACGGCGCTTATGCTGCATTCGGTAAAGTGATCGAGGGTATGGATGTTGTCAATAAAATTGCGGAAACAGCAACCGATTACTCTGATCGTCCGTTACAGCCACAGGTAATGAAAACCGTGACAGTTGAAACTTTCGGCGTTGATTATCCGGAACCTGAGAAGCATTAATTTTAAACATAAAAAAAAGAAAAGCATGTGAAAAAACGAAAGTTTTTTCACATGCCCTTTCTTTTTATGGGATTATTCTTTTTTCACAGCCCCTTCTATTTTTTATTTATCTGATCATCAACACCAATAATTCATCACATTTTATACTGTCTCTTTCTTTTTACGAAAAATAAGGACAAATCCCACTGCAATCAGAAGATATACTACAACACTTCCGATAATTGCTGGCACTCTCCACAATGCCATCGGCGTTGTAAAGTCAACCGCATAGCTGTTGGCAATTGTATATAGATACTGATGTGCGGCTTCTCTGAGTGCCAACTGACCAGATGCTGTCTCTGCCAATGTGTTAATATTATCAGAAGAGAACATTCCATTGCATAAAGTTGAGGTACCTCCTGCGAGGATTGCTTTCTCTGTGCTCATAAATCCATGCTGCTCCAGATTATCGGTAAGTACTGTTCCAATGAATCCCCATTCATTTCTGAGGACATTCGTAAGAAGTGCTTTACTTGCACCTGCCCACGTTGTTCCAATATTATTATAAGAACTCATAAGTGCAGTTGCTTTTCCCTCTTTCACCGCCTTTTCAAACGGTGCAAGATAAATTTCACGCATAGACTGTTCATTTGCCCATGTACATAATCCATAATGTCTCCATGTCTCACGTTCATTCATGACAAAATGTTTCATGTAGCAGTACATTCCGTTTTCTTCTGCTTTTGCAACTACCGTTGCTGCCATAGTTCCAGAAATGAGTGGATCTTCACTATAGTACTCAAAGTTTCGTCCTGCGAACGGACTTCTGTGAATGTTCGCACCCGGTGCATACCATCCAGAAATCTGCCATGCTTTTCCCTCTTTGGAAATAGCATCTCCAAATTTTTCTGCAAGATCAAGATTCCATGTTGCTGCAAGAACTACTTCGCATGGATAGGAAATGGTCTTATAAGTACATGTTCCCATGAATGCATCAAATACATAAGACAGTGCTGCTGGACCATCCATGTCGTAAGTCTGTGTTTTTCCGATTGACTTCAGTTCTGAGGAACCCCATCCATTTGTAGCAAGGATAATGTTAAGGTCATCAACGGTGAGCTCATCCAGTAAAAGATCCCAATCTGCATCATCATATGCTTTTCCAGTTAAATCAGATAATTCCACACCGTTTTGTGCACCCATAGTCGGTGCCTCATCAGATTCGCTGATGTAATCTTCACCAAGATCCAATGCTGTCTTAAATATCTCAAGCTGTTCTGCTGTTGCTTCTCTGTTTGAACCTTCTACGATATTCCAGTCATCTCTGGTCAGATAAGTAACATCTCCTGCCACATCATCAAACTGATTAACTGCAACGTTCTCATCACCAGGACGCACTCCCACATAATTTGCGTTTTCTTCAACACCTGTCGCATTTTCCTGTTCTGCATAAACGATGCTATCGGAAACATGGTATGTATACTGCATATCATTTACAACATGATGTGAGTCTTTTCTTAAAGAAATAACATAATCACCTTTTTCAAGGACATAAGAACCTGTCGTTGAATAATATCTCTGATCATCATAAGAAGCCATATTTACTGCATCCAATGTAATCGTAACGGACGCTGTCTCACCCGGTTCAATGGTTTCTGTCTTTGCAAATCCTCCCAGGACAGCTCCCGCTTTCTGGATATGGCTTCCCTCTGCATCATAAGGTGCTGTATAATACAGCTCAACAACATCTTTTCCTGCCACATCTCCTGTGTTTGTGACGTTGACCGTTACTGAGACAGTACTGTCTCCGTTAATGTCACCTTCTGCTGTAGCATCAGCAATTGACCAGTCAAAAGTAGTATAGCTTAATCCATATCCAAATGGATACTGCACAACATCCTCATAAGTTAAGCCTGTCTTTTCCTCGCCCTCAAGTGTTACATAATCATAGTTTTCTCTTGTCTCATAATAACGATAGCCGACATAGATTCCTTCCTGATACTCTAACAGATATGCCGGATGTGAATCAAAATTTTCAAAGCATTCACTTGAATTGGTGTATTCATAAGTATCAAAATTGTAAAAAGAAGGTGTTGTCTCTACCGCATAAGGATAAATATCTACAAGACGTCCGGATGGATTCACCTCGCCTTTCAAAATGCTTACTACTGCCTTAGTACCGACATCACCCGGATCTCCGATCCAGAGTGCCGCATCAATATCACCTGTTGCATCCGGTCCTGCCTGAACCTCATTTTCAAGGAATCCAAGCTCCATTGCATTTCCTGTATTGATCAATACGATCACGTGATTAAAGGTGGCTTTTGCCTGCTGTATTAAAGATTCCTCTGCGTCGCTCAGTTCCAGATAATGTTTTTTCTTATCATTTTCTGTCACTCCGTACTCAGACATATCCTTTGGCAGATCATTTCCTTCTCCACCTTTTCTGGAGATTACGATCACTGCTGTATCCGAGTATTCCTTCATCAATTCGAAAGACGCATCTCCAGTATACTTAAATTCCTGTCCCATCTCTGTTGCAAGTGCCTCTGTAGCAGCAACCTCTTTGATGGAAAAATCGACCTCAAAGGTATTGGCATCCTCATTTGCATCTGATTTATAAACTTCTTCTATCGCAGGATTCACCTCAATTCCTGCATCGGTAAAAGCTTTGACAAAATCTGTCCTGTTTTCCAGATAAGAGCTTCCACCGGAACCTGTTCCTCCATAAACCGGATTGTATGCTGCATATCCGAGCAGGTTAATTTTCGTTGTGCTCATTGGAAGTGCCCCATTATTTTCCAATAATACAGCTCCCTCTTCCTCAACCTCTTCTGCAACTTCAAGTGCATTGGCAGAGACTTCTTCTATCTCACTCTCATTATTGCTTTTTCCCGGAAATGCTTTGTCAAGCTGTTCCGCATAAACATGAAATACCAGTGTATCTGCCACAACCGCAGCTACTGTAAGCACCGCAAGACCGCCTGCTAAAATCTTCTTTTTCAGTCCTTTGTTTTTCATACATTCCTCCTGTATAACTTCTGTTCTGAATGCAATTGCACCCATATATCAAACAATTGTTCATGAGAATTCGCTGCAGCATCTCCTGATGTTTGCAGTATACTGACTTCAAACAATTTTATCCACCATTTTGTCACAGCCTGTCCTCTGGATGTCATAACCTGTCACAGTTTTCACATATCCTGACGCACCATTCTGCTGTTCTTTTCCTGTGTGACAGAAAAATTTGCTTTTTTCATGTTTGTTTTTTATAATAATTTTAAATGGGAGGAAAATGATATGTTTCACATTGCTATTATCGAAGATACTCAATCAGATTTAGACAGACTTTTGCTTCATCTGAAAAAATATCAGGAAGACAACCATATATTTTTTCAGACCACTGTATTTACCGATGCGGAGTCTTTTCTGGATAAATACCGGCCCATTTATGACATTGTTTTTATGGATATTGAACTTCCGGGCAAAAATGGAATGACTGCAGCAAAGAAGCTGCGAACTTTAGACACTGATGTTCCGCTCGTTTTTATCACCAATATTGCACACTTCGCAGTCAATGGATACGAGGTAAACGCCATGGACTATATGGTAAAACCAGTCAGCTATTCCTCATTCCAGTTAAAGTTAAAAAAAGTGCTTGCCTATATTGAAAAGAATAAAGATGTTTCCCTCGTGATCACCGACAAAGACGGTATTCACCGTGTTCCGATTTCCAAAATTATGTATATTGAAGTGATTTCCCATATGCTGGTCTATCACACAGAGGACGGAGATATTGAAACCCGTGGAGTGCTGAAAGATGTCGAACAGAACTTATCTTCCAGACATTTTCTACGCTGCAATAACTGCTATCTCGTAAATCTCAGACATATTACCGCAGTTCAGGATCAAGATGTAATTCTTGGCAGCATCACGCTTCCGATCAGCCGTCCAAAAAAGAAAACTTTTTTAAATGAATTTACAAAATACCTTGGAGTGTAATATTATGAACTTTGATTTTTATGACTGTTACGGTTTCCTTATCGAATTACTGCTTGTACAGACTGCTTTTCTCTGGAAAGCACCGAAAAAAAATCTGTTTCCGTTTCGTCTGGCATGCAGTCTTATCGGCTACCTGCTTTTTGCGCTGGCAATTTATCAGTTTCCTTTTCAGGGCTGGACAAACCTGATCCGTTACACGCTGCTTTTTTTATTTACGTTTCTCATTATACATTTTTGTTTTTCTTTTTCATGGAAAGAAATTGTATTTTACGAAGTGGCAGCTTACGGTGTACAACATCTCACATATAATTTATGTATGATGTTACACCCGATTATACTCAGTGATTCAGTTTATGCATCACTTCCTCATTTTTTACTTTTTTTCTTCATCTCTGTAATGTTATGCACTTTTCTCTCGCACATACTTCAAAAAAATAACCGTTATCCACTGACTAACAGTAATCTGATACTGAGTTCTGCAGTTATATTATCGATTACAATTGTAATTAGTTATATTCCTGTTATGTATCTTGCAGAGGATTCGATTGCCCGCCTTATCTGTAATATTTATGCAAGTATCTGTTGTATTCTTGCGCTGTTTCTTCAATTTGGACTTCTCGTACAGACACGTTGGAAGCAGGATGCCGCATTTGCAAAACAGCTTCTGCAAATGGAACGTAAACAATATGAACTGACCAAAAACACGATTGACCTGATTAATACGAAAAGCCATGATCTAAAAAAACAAATATCACTGCTCCGCCAGTCACCGGATTCCCTAACCACAGAAAAGGCACTGGCTGATATGGAACACGCAGTATCTAATTATGATAATACGGCAAATACCGGAAACAAAACTTTAGACTTGATTCTTTCACAAAAACTGTTACAAGCTGCCAATGAGAATATTTCCATGACATATATGATAAATGGTCATGATTTTGATTTTATGGATACGATCGATCTGTTTTCTTTATTCGGGAATATCTTAGACAATGCCCTAGAAAGTGTTCTACAGATTGAGAATGAAGAACATCGTGTTATTGCTCTTACCAGTAACCATCAGGGACAATTCCTGATTTTGCGATGTGATAATTATTTCACCCATAAGCTCACTTTTTCGAATGGTCTGCCGGTCACTTCGAAATCCAACAAAGATTATCATGGTTTCGGGCTGAAAAGTATCAAGATGATATTGGAAAAGTATAATGGAACACTCTCCATTACAACGGAGGAGGATATCTTTCATCTGTTTATTATGATGCCTTTACAAAATCATTTTCAACAATAGCTCTATAATTCCCCATAAAATTAGTCCGTTTAAAAAGATGGGAGTCTCCACCCCCATCTTTCCCCCATAATCATCTATTTTACACACTCCAAAATGATTTTCTCACACCTGTCATATCCCAGCTGCGAGCTGTTCAAAGATAATGTATAGTTTTTCGCCATTCCCCATTTCTGGTCTGTGTAGAAATTATAGTTTGTTCTGCGCCTTTTATCTGTTTCGGTTATCATTTTTGCAGCATCAGCTTCTGCGACATTGTAAAGTTTACAGATACGCTGCACTTTTTCCGGCATATCCCCGTGTATAAAAACATTCAGCACATCCTCCCGGTCTTTTAAGATAAAATCCGCATTTCTTCCAATGATCACACAGCTTTCTTTTTCCGCAATTTTCAGGATCACGTTTCTCTGTGCTTCATACACCATATCTTCCACGGATTTCCCTGTGATATCACGTCCGGAAAATGCATAGGCAAATAAGCCTTTCTTCGGAGACAATTCCGCATTTTCACGGATATATTCCGGTGAAAATCCTGACTGCTCCGCAATCTGTCCGATGATATCCTTGTCATAATAGGAAATCCCAAGTTTCTTTGCCACTTCTTCACCAATAAAGCGGCCGCCGCTTCCAAACTCTCTGCTGATCGTTATGATTCTCTTTTCCATAACTGACTCCTCCTTAACTTAAACTTTCTACCTTGTTTTTTCTGATCCTCTTCAACAATACATATCCCACCAGACATGCGGTAAGCTCGGTGATTGGAAATGCCCACCAGATCAACGAAACTCCCATCTGACCGTTTCTGACAAAAACAGAGAAAATGCCGGCCAGCGGTAATATAATTATAAGCTGTCTGAGCAACGAGATCACAAGTGATTCCATACCACCGTCCAGTGCCTGATAAATTCCCTGATATGCCACATTGATTCCCGCAAAAATGAAGCTGATGGAGATGATTCTCATCGCTCCAATGAAATACTCTCTGGATTGCCCCGCATTAAATAACATCGCAAAAGCACCCGGGAAAATTTCTGTGATTGCCACACCAACGACCATAAGTACGATCGTATAAATCAGTCCATACCTGATTCCGTCCTGAATCCTCTTTTTGCTATGCATTCCGTAGGCGAACGCAATGATTGGTGTGATCGCATCCCTGAGTCCAAATGCGAGGAACAATACAAACTGCTGCACTTTATAGAACAATCCATATGCGGTCTGTGCAGAAGGACTGAATTTTAAGATCAGATTCATCACATAAACCATGATAGACATCAATGCCTGTGCAATGATCGCCGGAAGACCGATCGCATAGATTTCTTTTATAATTCCGGTATCAGGCTTCATGTATCCCACACCATGTTCAAACTCTTTATTTAATTTCATATGAAAAATAAATAATAATGCTGCCGATGCGACCTGACCAATTACAGTAGCATAGGCTGCACCCTCCACGCCCATTTCAGGAACCGGTCCGATACCGTAAATCATGACCGGATCTAGAATTATATTTACGACCGCACCTACCACCTGACCGATCGTAGAATAAATGGAACGTCCGGTCGCCTGTAATAATTTTTCAAATAATGAGAAGAAAATGATTCCAAATGAAACCACACAGCATATTCTTAAATAACTCATTCCCATTGAAATCACTTCCGGATCAATGGTCTGTGATGAAATGTATGCTCTTACTCCAAAAATTCCAAATAAGAAACATACCACATAAATAATTACTCCGAGAAATAAACTATTGCCCGCCACTTTTGCAGCTTTTTTGGCATTTCCCTGTCCGAGTGTCCTTGCGAGAAGCGCATTGGTTCCGACACCCGTTCCAATTCCTACTGCCACCATAAGCATCTGTACCGGGAACACCAATGTCAGTGCGTTAAGCGCCGCTTCACTTCCCACCTTCATGTTTCCAACAAAGGCACTGTCAACAATGTTGTAGACCGCCTGCAATGCCATCGATAAGATCATCGGTATTCCCATCTGCACCATAAGCCTATTGACCGGCATCTCCTTCATTTTGTTACTTTCTGACATACAATCCTCCTTGTTTTGCGGCACAAAAAAAGTGTGTTCCTATCACAATAAGCTGGACTTACGCTGATAGGCTACACACTTTTTTCATGTCTTTCTATTAACTTTAAAATAAAAAAACGAGTAACATAACTGGATTTACGCTAGTCTGCTACTCGTTCAGGAATTATTATATTTTTCTTTTTGGGAAAAGTCAAACAGAATTTTTGTTGTTGTAAGTTTCTTATTTAATCCGTTTCTGAATATCCTCAACAGACGGCAGCTGCTTTTCTAGATCATCCGGCAAACTACTGGTTATTTTGTATTCGCTTACACCAATCGGCTTTGAAATATCCTTGAGCGAATATTCTGCAACCACATTGTTTTTGCTTTTGCACAGAAGCAAACCAATCGACGGATTATCCAGTTCTTTTTTCAAAATACCATCTACTGCCGACAGATAAAAATTTAGCTGACCGGCATATTCCGGCTTAAAGTTACCTGTTTTCAATTCAATAACCACATAGCAACGAAGATTCAGATTATAGAACAGTAAATCAATGTAAAAATCATCACCGCCTACATTTAGGGGATACTGATTTCCCAAAAATGCAAATCCTGTTCCAAGCTCTAGAAGAAGCTTTGTGACATCCCGAACCAGTGCCTGCTCAATGTCCCGTTCAAGCATATTTTCTCGGAAAGGAATGAAATCAAATACATATGGATCTTTCATAGTCTGTACTGCCAGCTCACTTTGAGGAGACGGTAGACGGTGTTCAAAATTTGTAACCTTATCTACCAAAACCTGACGTTCATATAAACTACTTTCAATTTGATGAATCAAAACATTATGTGACCATCCATTTTCAGCCGTTTTTTCAATATACCATATACGCTGTTGTGGGTCTTTGACTTTTTCCAAAATTGCAATATTATGAGACCACGGAATTTGTGCAGACACTGTCTGCACAAATTCCCGATCCGGATATATCTCTGCAAATTTTGCCATGTATTTTAGATTACGAACGGAATATCCTTTACTCTCCGGGAATGCGATCCTAATATCAGTGGCAAGATTGTCAATAAACTTGTTGCCCCATGATTTATGCTCATTGATTACACAGCCTATATCATGATAAAGGAGCAGCATGTCTACGTTCGCATGAACTGCTGCACGGTATTGCGCAGCCTTGATTTCACTCTTAATATTTTCAATAATAGAAAGATACTCAGATGTATTCATTAGCACACACCTCACCTCACTTTCACATAATTCTTAACATTATTTTTCTTTCTTGCACTCATCGTCTGTTCTTCCATCTCAATTACTTGCTATCCTTTTTCGCTTTTTATAATTATATGCATATGTCTCGTTTCTATCAAAATAGTAAAGGGGCTACCGATAGATGGCAAGCCTGTGTGTTAGTTAAAAAATATTGATCAGTTCCGTAGATTCCGGTGAATCTGCGAATGTTTTTTCTCCAAGCAAAATATCAATGGATTCAAACTGCTTTTCTGTCAACGTAAGTGCCCGGACAGAGCCATTTTCCGGGAGATTCTGTTTCAGCCTCTGTCTGTGCATTGCAACAGAATCTGTTCCATTACAAATCCTTGAATACACGGACCACTGCATCATATTGTACCCATCTTTTATCAAAAATTTCCGGAATTTTGCGGCTGCTTTTTTCTCTTTTGCAGTGATGACCGGAAGATCAAAAAAGACAACAATTCTCATAAATTTATTCATAACTGTGTACCTGTAGCTGTATCAGTTCCGGCAGATCAAGCTCTGTCCGGTTTCCCTGTAATGCACTGCTGTAACTTGCAATCAACATATCAATACAGTTACTTACAATACGCATATCTCCTTTCACTGACATATCAAAATTTATAATTCCAAACAATCCCTTTTTCATTTCCGGTGTCAATGTACTGTCTATTTCTGAAATATCAAAATGACTGGAAACATATAGATCCACCAATGGCCGGAATGGCTCGATCATGTCATCTGCCAGATTATAATTATTCAGCTCGCTGTGATGAAAGATACCAATCGATGGTTCCAACCCGTAACATATGATGGAACGTGCGATCATTCCACGGATGATTGCATATCCATAATTCAATGCCGAGTTAATAATATGATCATTTCCTCTCGAAAACCCAAGTCCGTACATACATCGGAAATAGTATGCTGCCGCTTTGGCTTCCACATGTGTCCTGTCGCCAGACTGTACTTCCTTACACATTCTGAGAAGTTCCTCATGTCCATCCAGCTCCAGTAATTGCAGGCACAGTGCCTGATTTCGTATCTTCTGGATCACAACCTGCTGCCACAAACGTTTTTGCAATGGTTTTCCCGATTCCATCTGATATTTTAAAATTTTAAAATGACGGCTGTGTCGCACCATTGGTAATAACACTGCATTTGGCAAATGTTTTTCATCACAGACATAAAGCGCAATACCGCTATCCGCAACTTTCTGCAACAGATAGGCAGACAATGTAACTGACTGATTTTCAATCAAAATACAGTTAATATCTTCCAGCGGAATATGTACCTCATCCCCGGCAGTTACAACTAACTGCTGATCCTGTATGCGTAGTTTCATATTACTGGTAATCATAATATTTCGAAATCCCATATGTTTCCCTCAATTTTTTAATGAAAGCCCTGACGGTTCTCGTGGCGGACAACGGAAATATTTCCAATGATGTCTACCTGACATTTTTCAAAAATTTCCAGACTCTGAATTCCAAGTCCTCTAAATTTAAAATTACTGTCATTCGCAAAACCGGCAATACTTGCCGTTGCAATATCTGCCCCGGTGTAATACGCAAATATTTCTTTCTGCAGCAATAATCCACCATTTACCAGATTTGTTTTTATATCCTTTTTGCTCTTCACATGGATTAAATCCCTGGAATACAGACTAAAAACAAAATTGGCATCATCCATGACTCTCCACTCTGAATATGGTTTTGTGTGTGTTGCCGCCCTGTTCGGCAGCACCTTCCGTACCACATCCGCTGTATACACAGGCACGAAATAGTATTTTCCATTTTCCCGGAACACATCAATCCGCACCATCTCACCATTCGCAGCAATTCCTGTCCCACCACGAACCATAACACCAGAAGTCTGTTTCTTCTCAATCTTCACCTTGCGTACAACCGGACCTTCTGTACCGTCAGATTTCGGCTTATGAAAATCTTCCGCGAATGCTTTCTTTCCATCATTTCCATGCAATAACAGTTGCCTTACCAATGCCTGATAAAGAAGCCTGTCGCTGTCTTTATCATAATATCCTTCAATCTCATTGTCTTTATTCAGTTTCAGATCCGTCAGCGGAACTTTTGTTATCACCACACCACGCGTTTCATAATCTCTCGCACTTCTTATGGTTGCATCATGTGCCGAACCTGTCACCTTATGGTTTGGCATTCTGGATACAAAAAGTGGTCGTATATAATTGATATACCTGCCTTCTTCGATTGGGCTTTCCTCTTCTCCGTACATCCAGCCCGGATAATCAAGCTCTCTCTGAACATCCGCATGTGTCAGCAGAAAATTTTTTGGATCTTCATTCAGCAACCGAATATCTAATTCATCCTGGAAAGAATTCCATGGAAGTGGTACTTTCACGCCAAACTTTTCATCCCACTGCTCTCTTGTAAAATTGTCCCGATTCAGGATTTCTCCTGTTTCCTCATCTGGAAATTTGAAATTTCTGCTATAGGCAAGTTCCCTGCCCTGCATATATCTTGAGATCTTATGAATCATCCCATCTGTGCAGCATGCGATCACAACCGCATCCATTGCATGATGTCTGTCAGTCGAACGGTCTTTCTGCATCAGTCCCCAGCGTTTTCTGAGGTAAGATGTCACTGCTCCATTGACTGCCCACACCTGCTTTTTCTTTTCCGGATGATTGAATGGTTCCAATTCCAGATTCTGGCGGATCATATTATAAACTACTCTTGTAATATACTTGGTATCGTTTAAGTTTCTCTCCTTAAACTCTTTGCGCTCTTCCTCTGTGAAATTCTTCTTCAGTAATTTCTGCTGTTTCTTATAATCCCGGACAAGTAACCGGACTCTCGCTTCGTAATCTCCCCAGCGTTTTTCATCCGCTCCGAAATATTCATATGGGGTACGATTCCCTTTCTGCCGGTTTTCCTGTGCAGTCACAAGCACTTTATTCCGATAGCTGTCATCAAATGTAATACTGTATGGAAGAATATGGTCAATGTCATACCCTCCCTTAAATAATTCCTCCAATGGGATTTTCTTGCCGGAATACAGACAGTATCCTCCCTGATCATTCCACAAACGATATTTTAAAATATCCTGTCCGGTCGGGTTCTGTTTTCCTAATTCGATGATCTGCTGCTTTGCACGCTCATTCTCCTGCTGACGCTTTTTCATCTCTTTTTCCAGATTCGTGCGATCCTGAAAGTTCTTTGACATCTCTCTTGCCAGCTCAATGTTGACCGCCTGCGGACTTCCATATTTCTGGATGATCGCATTGATGACTTTGATCGTCTGCGATACGGAACGTTTTACAACCGGGTTTGTGATATCATTTACGATAGCATTGATTTCTTCCCCTTTTAATAAGTGCTTTTTGTTGCCATCATTCAACGCACGAAAATCATAACCTGCTGCTTCACAGGCTTTATCATAAATCAAACCATCTTCTAAATATGGCTGCATCTTTCTCATTGCCTTGAGCGATACTCTCTGATACTTTGCAGGGGAAAGATCCAGCAATCCATCGATTTCTTCTCCTGATAAGCCCAATTCTTTCAGGCGGCTGCTTCTGCTGTCATCATTCTTATAAGCAGTCAGTATCTCACCGATCCGGTCAAATAAGTCTGCCTTCTCTCCAACAAGCATTTCCTCTATTCTGTCTTTCAGGCATTTGGAATACTCATAAGTCCACGGCATACCTGCAAATTTTGCTTTCTCGGTATCGCGGACTCTCTCTTCTTCCGTCTCTCCCTCTTTCTTTGCACTGTAATTTAAGCTGTTGAATTTCAAAGACGGATCAATGTTTAATTTTTTTCTTATCGTTCCATACTTCAACTCTTTGCTTGAAAGCAAAAGACCAATTATAGTCTTTCTTTCCTTTTCTAAAAAAAATCTGCCAGTTCCAAACTCATCGATCAGCTTCGTATGATTTATTTTCTGCAGGGCAACAAACAATTCCGCTGTATAGGTTGCCTTCGGTGCCCGGTATTCGTCTTTTTCAAACGTACATTTTCCAACACGGTCGCCGAATCCTTCCATCGCATATGGGCTTGGCTTTCCATCCGGCTGCAATCCAGGTCCCATATCAAAGGAACGCTGGCTCGTCATAATCTCCACATACGCATTTTCCAATTCTTCAGCTGCCTTCTCATTTCCAAGTGCCCGCTGTGCAGCAAAAATAGCATGCACTTCCTCTACCAGCATTGACCGCGAAATGGTGTGCTTGTAATCATCCGGACGATTCCTTGGTGTCAGCACATATCCTTTTTCATTCCAGAGGCACTCCGTATGAAAAGCTTCATCCAGATACAGCATCTCCCCAACCGTGCGATAGCCTTTTTCCTGCATGATCTTCTGATTCTCTGTCGTTGCCTTTAATACTGCTCCGCCCTCTTTTTCCTTCGTCTCAGCCTTTCTGGTCGAGCGGAAACCGCGGTGCTTTGCAATATGGATCAGCACCTGTGCCAGTTCTTCGTCTTTCAACTTACGATCTAATCCCTCATATCGCAACTGATAGACATCCGGAAGATTTCCTTTATAATAACGCTCCATAAAGGAATCCATCTCGATCAATCCATTTTCCTGTAATAAAAACTTAATCCGCTCTAATCTGTGTCTTCTCCGTCTCAATCTTCTGCGGGTTGTTCTTGCATCCCGTCTGGGAGCTGCTAATGCATCACCATTTTTCGGATTCTCTGCCACATCAAAAATTCTTACCCCGAGATCTGTGATCCGTACCGGTTCATCCTGACTGTTATTCTGTAAAACTGCCCATCCCACCGATGTGATTCCGATATCTAATCCGATTCTGTACTGAAATTTTTCCTCCATAATAAGTAACCCTTCCTTTCCATGTTCTGTATTCATCAACTACAGACATAACGTTACATGTAAAAATGTTTTTGCACTTCCGTTCTTCATTGAACCTCTTTAGGGACAATGCCATTTATTTCATACGCTTGAATAAATACGGGTAAAAGATAATCCCATTCCGAAGAATGGGATTAGAGCTTTTAGGTTTACTACCTTATTGTAGTAACCGGTTATTATTTGGTATGTTGTAATTCCCCTTTATACTAATCCTTTTTCCGACATTTGTAAATACTTTTTTCTGTTTTTTGACAATATTTTTCATTTTAAATCTGAATTCTCACGGTTTCATCTTCATTTTCCGGAATAACGTTCATTTTCCCTGCACCATATCTTGTCATCAGTGCCATCAGATTTGCTGTTCTGTTATCACGAAACTTGTCATCCGGATCTGCCTTTCGTATGATAAGCTGTTCGTATAGCTCTTCCACCCCGCCGCGGACATAATCATTGAACATCTTTTTATACTGCTCAAATTCTTCCTTCGTCTGTGCCCCCTGAAAAGCTTTTTTCACACACTCTTCATCTGTCAGTGTTCCTCTGTAATTCAGCATGATCATCATCTGTAATATAAAATCCAGATTTTCCTTTTCTTTCAACATCTGTTCCGGGAAAATACTGCTTGTCTCAAATGGCGAATAATCTTCCTCTGCCTTTCTGTCTACACGAAACCCAACAACAGCTGCCGCCACATACAGATCGATCAGTCGCTTAAAATAAGTACGTTCTGTGTCATCTCTCACCCACAATTCCTGTGCCATCTTCGCATGCTTGCCTTTAAATTCAAACTCTTTCTTAAAAAACTCAAAATCAGCCATTTAAAGTTCCTCCATTTTTCTGATCGATGCAAAAGCTTCCTCAGCTTTTTTATCAATACAGTAAGCCGCACCTACATAAGAATCTAAACCTGTATATTTCCAATCCTTTTTCAGCATAAAAAGTATTACCTGCTCCGAGACTTCCGGTAATACACCTGCGATCAGTTTGATATTTTCATCTCCCAGTTTTGAAAAAGGACCATCCAACACGATAGGCAGCGTATCTCCTTCAAGTTCACTGACTCCAAGCTTTTCCGCCTTTTTCTGTCTGCTGTACTCCATAACAGTCACAATAAATGCAAAATTACGGGCGATCTTCTCTCCCTCGGAAAGATTTTTTTCTTCCCGGTAGCCACGCTCCGTCTGATAAAGCATTTGTATTTCATACTGTTCGGTCAGCTGGATCTTTTTATCTTTCGCATTGAACATCTTTTCAAAATTAAGCTGCACATTTTTATTAAGTTCCAGAAATGTTTTCCGCTCTTTCTGTTCAAATTCTTTTTTCATCTTGGCATAAAGCGCTTCTGCAACTTCCAGACGCGCCCTCCACTTGCGGTTCTCTTCGTTTACAGCTTCCCTCCTGCGCATATCATTTTCAATATTTTCAATCTCTTTTTTGTAGTTTGAAATTTTTCCTGTACACTCTCCTTTTTCCACACTCGTTTTTTCCATTTCGGACCGATAATGTCTTAATAATCTTCTTTTTTCTGCGAAATCAAATGACGCATCCATCTGCCGGTTCAAAATTTCAAGCTGATTACAGGTTTCTTCGTAATCGTGGACACTGTCATCCACATTCTGCGCCATTTCAATTAATTCTTCGTAACTTCCATCGGTGCGGTTTTTCCAGCGATTTCCGGTTCTCTCAAATTCTCCTAACAGCGATCCGATATCGGCAGGCGGAAGATAATTTCTCTGTTCTAAAAGACATTCTAGCTCATGGGAGCCTTCCGTAAGTGGCGTGCCACAGATACATCTGCCTGTCTTAATAATGTAATCGATCGTTCCCTGCCGCATATGCGGAATATCCCGTCTCTCCCCGGCAACCGCTTTCACCATTTTCACACATGCTTCAATGAGCGGCTGTGAGAACATCATATAGGCTTTGTCACTGATCTGTGACACTAAAGTTTTATAATGATTATTTGCCCTTTTCCTTTGTTCTTCCCTCACAATCTGCAGATTTTTCAACTTGCCCTGCAGCATTTCTGTACTCTTATTTTCTTCCAGATATTGTTCGATCTCATCACATTTCTTTTGATAATTTTTTATATTAATATCAATATTCTTAACATGCTCCTGTTCTTTTTCAATCATGTGCTCTATCCGCATCCGGTCATTTTCCAACGAATCATACATCATTCCATCACCGGTGATTTTACTTTTGAATTTTCGGATGACAGAGTTAGAACCCATATCTTTCAGATGTAAAAGTGCTGCCTGATAGGAGGATAATCCAGTGAGACTATGTACAGATTCTTTGATATTTTCTCTGACACCGTTGACCGTGACATCACTCCAACGCTCACCATCAAACAAAAAGTAATGAGATAAATTTCTTGGAAATAGTTCATTTATAACATATTCCACCTGCCTCTCATCTACTTCTGTCACCACATCCGGTGATTGAAGATCTGCTATCTTCATGGATACTTTTTTCTGAAATTCCCTGCATGTCATCTGTGGATAATTTCTGCTGTAAATTGTTTTCCGGCAGATCGTATACTGCTTTTCCTCATCGGCAGCCACAATCATAACGGATACCGCTGCCTTACTGTCTGCATCCATGAACGCCAGAACATCATTATTTAAAAGCTGGTAGTCATCTGCATTTTTCCATTTCTCCATATTTACAGCTCCGTATAACCCGAAGCGGAAAGCCTGTGCGATCGTTGTTTTTCCAACAGTATTATCCCCCAATACTACTGTCACGTTTTTGCCCGGATCACAGCTGAATTCAATCGTGTTTACCCCTTTGTAACGCATAAAATTTTCCATTGTGATACTTTTAAACTTCATGCCGCCCTCTCCTTTGTCTCTACCTTGTTCTTAAGTTGTCAATAATTATTTTTTGTATCTCCTCCGACATTTTCTGGTCTGTCAATGCTTTGCTTCTGAGGTTCCTGCGCTCTGCGCTAAGGACTTCGAAGGTTAATGTATTCAATAATCTTTCATCTATTTCTTTCATCTCGACTGTCTCCTATAAATACATATTCACACGTTTTTCCACATCCGCTTTTACGCTTCCAAATCTTTTTTCAAGTATCTCAGCTAAATTGAGTTCATTAATTTCCTTTTTTCCATTAATGTCGATGTGCAAATCATAAACTGAATTATCATTACAATACTTAACGTAATACTCTACTTGATGATTTGAAATTTTTTGATTTGAATCTTTTGTAATATAAATAAAATTTAATGGAGAATTAAAGACATTCTTTTTATCATCCCTGCGTTTCTTTTCCATTCCCTTATATGTACTGTCTAATGTACCTACAGGAACAATATGATGCTCCTCTAATTTGTCACACACATCTGAAAACACCTGTATCTCTGCATCCGTCATTAAATCCGTGTATGTTTCTGCCAGATAAAACTGACATAATGTCTTTCTTACAACTACTTTTGGAATTACACTTGTTTTCATTAGCAATGTCTCTTTATCAGAAAAGCCCTGCATATGAAACACATTTTTTTTCATATCCTGAATCCAGTTCTTATCTTCCGGATCCTTAATTATACTTAAGACATGATTGATGTCTTCGATAATATTTTCGCTTTGGTCTTTATCGTATCTTCCTGAAAATATGGAACACCAATACCACGCTTCTAATATATTTATTATATTTTCGTTCTCATAGAAACTGTCATTTGATAATATGTATCCTAATAAAACAAGCATGAGATTATAGTTTATTTCCTGTATTTTTCTAATTCCACATCTCACTTGCAAAAAGAAACATGCTCTATCTATTCCTTTACATGCTTTCCCATAATTGTCACAGATTTCATCCGATGTTAACGACAATATTTTGTCTCTCTTAATATAAGATAACTCCACTCTATTTTTCTGATAATCAGGAACATAACAAATCAGAGACAATACATTCAAAAAAATATCTGTATATTTTTTATTCAATTGATTCTTTTTTTCATCAAAACATCCGAGTCTATCCGATGCCGAGTACATTCCAATTGTATCTATAAAACATTTGTAATATTTCTTCATCCTGTCTGGGACAATTTTTTCATCGTATTTTTTCGTCCGCTGTATATCATCAACGATTAAATCAAAAAGATTCTTATTACTTGCAAGCTTCTTTTTTGCAGCTTTAGCTAAAACTAATTCAAATGTGCTTAACGATATGCCACCTATATTTAAGTTTTCATAAATATCAATAGCTCTGTTTCTATCTGATTTTGACACTACAATTTGGTGAAGATCCAAATTCGATATACAACATGTCAGATATTGCTTCATCTTATCAGCCCAATGGGTTTCTCCCATACTGATCCAGCTTTCTTCAAGTTCACTTCGATCCACTTTCTCTGCCTTGATAATTTCTCCCTTATAGTCATCTTCAATATATTTATTTACAAATTCCTGCTTCTGACTTTCCGTTGTTAAAATATCAAATTCTTTCTCTATACGGTAACGCACCACTCTTGTTACGATGTCCTTTAAAATATTTTTCAAACGGGTTTCATTACTTGAATCCCCTTTTCTGTTATTAATCAATAAAAACAAAGGAATATAATAATAATCTTCTTTCAAACAAAAATTTCCTATATTCTGTGGTTTTTCAGCATGTGGCGCATAGACTTCCTGTGTTTTTTCATCATAAGAAAAATATACAATATCTTCTCTGATATCCCCTGTCAAAAACTCTGGAACATCACTTTCCGGACTGGTCATCGCAAACTGTAATTCTTTCAAATGAAACCAGTCTTCTTTTTCATCCAGGTTCTCTACCGATGGTATCCGCAGAAAGAAACGATTTTGCAGATCAACCGAAATTAGTCTCCTATAATCGGTCATTAACTTTCCACTACCGGAATAATCATAGAAGAGCTGGTTCGAAAATACATTCGCTAATGCTGTCATTCTCTGTTGTCCATCTAATAGCACATTTACATTTCTGTTTCCTGCAGATATATCCACTTCATCTTTTCTGCCTAAAATTCTACATCCAAAATCCTCTGTATCTGCTTCCAAAACAAGAATGCTTCCTATTGGCATTTTAGTTAATACAGATGCAACCAGTCTTTGCTGCATTTCTATATCCCATACAAAACCTCTCTGAAAATCCGGTAATAACAACTCCTGTTTTTGTATTAATTCAATCATTTCTTTCAAATTTGTTTTTGTATCATTTTTCATAACTTCCCCTCTCCTTATCCTTCCGCAATTTCCCTGACTGCATCCACAAGCACATCAATCTCTTCCTTCGTTGTAAACCGTCCCACACTCGCTCTCACCACTCCAAGATAACTTCCACTTCCAAGATATTTATGAATGAGCGGTGCGCACTGATAACCGGTCCGGACAGCCACATGATAGTCCTGATCCAGGATCATACCGACCTCTCCTGCCTGATAGCCTTCCACATTGAAAGACACGATTCCGGCGTGATTTTCCAGATGTTTTGGCAAATACAGTGTCACTCCGAAAATCTTCCTAAGCTGCAGGATCAGATACTCCGTCATTTCTTTTTCCCTGTCCAGAAAGTAATCTGCATTTTCTTTCAAATATGCCATTCTCTCTTCTAGGGATGCATGCAGTCCTGCAATTGCCACAACATTTGGACTTCCGGGTTCATAGGCAGCCGTTCCTCCTTCCGGCATTTCCAGAGTCAGTGAATCGCTTCCAGTTCCCCCGGCAATCATATGTTTTAATTTATATTTGGAATGATAGATAAAACCTCCAGTTCCAAATGGACCATACAAGGTTTTATGCCCTGCAAACACATAAAAATCAATCGGACTGTTTTTAAGTGAAATTGGAACCAATCCTAATGCCTGTGCACCATCCACAACTACAATCGCTTCGTACTCTTTGGCTGACGCTGCTATTTCTTCTACCGGAAGAATATAACCTGTAACATTGCTCACATGAGACATAACTACCAGATCCGGCTTTTCTCTCATGAACTGGAATCTGATTTTCTCCTGATCCAGCTCCATCCCTTTTTCATCCAGAGCAAGCTCTGTGATCAGAAATCCATACCGCTTCTGATATAAAAACAGACTCCGCATAACTGCGTTATGTTCAAATGGAGAAACGTACACGGTCCGTTTTTTCTCCCAGTCTATTCCGCCAAAAATCTCGTTACATGCAAGCGTAGCAGAGGCTGTAAATACAACCTCTGCTACATTCTCTGTCTTCGTCAATTCCATTATCTGCTGTCTTGTTTCACTGATAACCTCGGAAGCTTTCCTGGCAAGCGCATAGGCGCCCCTTCCGGCATTGACAGCGTAATCCCGGTTTGCCGCATCCATTGCCTTATATACATTTTCATGTTTTGGAAATGTCGTTGCCGCATTATCAAAGTAATATACTTTTTCCATATCTGTACTCCACATCTTTTTCGTAATGATCCGGTCTCTTTCTGCCCACCTTCTACAATAACTTCCTGATCGCCTGAACCAGAACTGCTACTTTCTGGTTCATCTCCAGCGTATCACCAAAATCATCCAGTGCTTCCTCGATCATATTTTGCAGATAAATGCTGGTAGAATCTGTAATTTCTGCATCAAAATACTTCATAACTTCATTTCCCTCTGCATCCTGCAAAATAAACCTGCTCTTACTGTCAGTGGCAGCAGAGGTATCCTGGATATTCTCAATTTCAACACGTATCTGATGCAGTTCTTCCTGAAATTGCACAATAGAAGTATCGTTCCAGTCTTCCACATACATATCTGTTACGATCCGGCTCAGTTTTCGTACAATTTCTTCTTCATCATTTGTTGCTAATTGATCCAGATAAGACATAAATTTACTGATTCCAGTACTTAATATGTACTGTTTTGAAGCCTTACTCTGTCTCTCGTACCATTCGAGGAGGCATGCCTTCAGATTCGTATCTTTTTCCACATGAAATTCTTTTTTAATCAGGAAATTGATCTGTGTTAAAAGTTCATCCAGCTTTCCATTCATCTCCGAAACAGCATTTTTTACCCCCGCAATTACCTGTTCATAATCATCTGTTTCCATCCCACATGGAATTCTGTCAAAAATCAATTCCCTCGGATTTATCTCTGCACGTTTTAATAAACTTCTAAGTACTTTTACAATTGAAATGCTCTCACTCGAATAATGATCTGTAACTACCGTATATTGTGGCAGTGAACGATACCATTTCTGCATACATGCCGCGATTCCATTGATCCGGCTTTGTTTTGAGCGTGTGAAATCTCCCCTTTCACAGAAAATCTGCTCTAATTCTTTTAAATACCAGTCCTTGGCAGCCGTCTCCGGTTCAATGTATAATTCATATTTATCCGGGAACTCATTCACGTTATTTAACGTATCAAAAGAAACTTCTAATTCTTTATTTTTCAGATAAATAACGGCAGTTCCTTCTGTGTCTGCCAGCTTTTTTGCCAGGAATAAAGGGATAATTCCTTTTCTTGCACCATAATCTTTTCCCTGCAGACATTTGTATAATGTTTCAAAAGAATGTTTTTCTCCCGCACATTGTTCAAAGAATTTTTCAATCTCATTGCAAACCTGATTGCAGCCTTCATCATTTTTTGTGTGGACAAATGCTGCACGATATACCATCGCTTCCGGACTGGTACCTTTCATATATCCTGCGCAGTCATTTTCATTCAAAAGATTTTTAATGACCTGATTCCTTGCCTTTTTATATTGGGCACCAACACACTCGATATTCAAAAGCTCATGATTTACCTTAGGCGAATGTCCGTAATACTTTTCACATACACTGCTTAAATAGTCGTTCCAATCTGCTGAAGTCCCACAGACCACTTTTTCTCCATTTTCTCCAAATACAGCTGTGTTCCGGCTTTCCGGTGAAAAATCCTGTTCTAACACTGTATTTATCTCAAAAGTAATATCATCCTCATATAAATTTAATTCCTGAAGCAGCACCACATTATCTTCGATAAATTTTTCATCTTTTTTCAGACTTCTGACTGCCTCATATTTTAAAGCAAGATTTCTGACTGACAGTCTATGGTCTGATACCAGTGCGATCAGTCTGTCATCCGCTAATTTCTGCAAATGCTTTTGTACCTCAGACACATCTGTTTCATCTTCATAAATGAGGAGTAAAATTTTTCCATCTGCAAATTTTTCTTCAAATAAATATGCACTGTTTTCCAGTTTCAGGAAATCCGAAAGCAGCATGATCTCATACTGGAAATATCTGGTGATCGCAAATTTCTGGTTATACCGCTTCGGCAGTTCGTAGTCCATCTCCGCGCTATCCATAAGGCTTCTGCATAGATCAAATCTGCTTTCCATTTCTCCCATGCGGCTTTCAATCGCCTTTTCTATGTCAACCCCGACGTTAGAACGGAACGCATACACCCCGAGGCGTTTTCTGTATATGATGAGATCTTTCTCCATGAGCTGCTGCATTGCATGTTGAAATTCTTTTTCTTCACATCCCAGTGAAAGTCTGAAAATGTCCTCTTTTGCAGGCAGTTCTTCCTCTTTATGGATCATGCGGATAATCGCGATCGTCTTTAATATCCGGATCTCCAGATCCTCTGACACTTGTGAAATTGCATATTCTGCTTTCATCCATTCATTATGGATCTGTGGAAGATCCGTATTGTCCCGAAACAGATTTTTAAAATAATCATAAATTTTATCGATTCCGATAAAGTCCTCTATTCCTTTTTGCAAAAGCCAGCTTAAACTGCCCTGTTCCTCTTCCGCCAGAAATGTAAAAATTGTCCGCTCGTTCTGTGCCACTTTTTCCGAAATGCAAAGCAGCGCATAAGCTGTCAACGGCAATAACGGATAACATCCTTTTCCAAGTGTTTCCAGATATTCATTCTCTGCAAAAAGCTTTTGGAAGCATGGCACATAATATGTTTTCTCCACAATGTCTCCATAGACAGACTGATTTTCCCACTCTTTGTATGCCTCTGAAAACTCTGGCTCTTTTTTCTCAATGGTATCTGCGATCAATTCATAATTATTTTGTGCTGATACGACAAAATCAATTTCCTTGATTCTGCCCTCCACACCACGGAAAGAATTCTTGACCGATTTATCGATGGTTTTTCCGTAATCATGAATGCTTTTATGCGCAACCAGTGTAAATATCATCTGTCCTTTTGAAGCGTTCACCAGCTCGCACATGTCCTGCAAAGCTTTCATATCATTTGAAAAATACTCTGCTCCATGTCCCTCCAAATATTTACTGAATTCATCAAAAACGAGGAACATGCCGGCATAACCTTTTTCTTCCACCAAAATTCTGTTGATCTGCTGATAAATGCGGACAGTATCTAGTTGCATCATCGGCTGGAATTGACTTCCTGCCGTCAGTTTTGGATAGGTTTCCGTAAAAAAGTCCAGACTTTCCCGATCCTGCTTTTCAAGCTGCATACAGAACCCAGCCATTTCATATCCTGCCTGCTCTGCCAGCTTTTCAAACGCCGCATATGTTTCCGGATATTCTCTCTTCCATTTTTCAATAACCTTAACTGCCTCTGAATAATAATCCGCAGGTGCGAGATTCTGTAACCCTTCACGGTTTAATGCCTGCTGAAGCGCATAAATAAAACTCTGATTTAAATCTGCACCTGAAACAGAATTCACTAATACCGGAAGATATTTATTCCCCTGTTTTATCCACTGTCTGATTTCTTCCGTCAACTGTGGATCGATTTTTTCTATTTTCCCTAAAATCACCTGATCCTGTTCCATACTTCCGTGAAGCAGTGCCAGAAGTACCAGTAACAGATGTGATTTTCCCTTTCCATAAGGTCCGATCAAAACAGAGGCACTCTCCCCTGATTTTCCTGATACGATATTCCAATAACGCTTTAAAATTGTAATAGAAGAACGCGTCGGAATATAACTTCCAATGCGTTCATAATTATCCAGATCCAGCTGTAAATTAACAGACTTCTGAAAGGAATGATTAATTTGTATCAGTTTTATCAAAGGGTTCATAATGCACTCCATGTTTTTCGTAATAGTTTCTTACAACAGAATTGCCATCTGTTTTTTCATTTAAATACACCATATTCAGCCCTGCGGTGTGGTTGATAATGATTTTGTCCTGATTTTCCAGACGCTCCAGCAATTCGATGAGCATGGTTCTCTTTAAGTTCATGATCTTTCCCGGTCCGCCCTTCATGGTCAGAAGTTCGTCGATCTGAACCGAGTCCTGCTCCTGCAGAAGATCGATCAGAAGATAGTAAATAATATCCTCCGGTACTTTATTCAGATCCGGCTGACGTTTTTCAAACAGGTCACCTGAAACTTTGAGCAGATTTAATTTCCAGAAAGGACTCTTGTTCTTTTCCTCCGGATTCATCTGTTTCTCTTTTCTTTTTGCATACATTCGGAGAATGGCATCACAATCGTCTTCCACAGATTTTTCTGAAAACTTTTCTCCATCTGTATAATCCGCTGCAAGTTCTGTCATCTCATCGTTCATCTGTTTTCGTGAAAACTCCTCATAAGAAAAAGAATCAAAAAACAGTCCCCACGCAGTTGCCAGTGCATAATTTTTTACGATCTGACAGTGTAAAAGCCATATCGTAAAAATATCCTCAAGATAAGGATCTCCTGTCAAAATGATTCTTCCAAGCTCTGTGAGCTTTGTTCCCTCCTTCGGCTTATCCTCCGTCAGGTTCATCGTCTTAAGCCAGTAGCGGATCGATTTTGCCATATTAGGTCCAACTCCCAGTTCATCCGCTCCATAATTTTCAGAAAAAACTTTTGCATTTTTCTCTATTTCAAATAATCCTTTGTTCAGCCATCCCTCACGGAGAATAAAGCTTTCATGCCCCTTAAAACGGTATTTATTTTTCTCTGTCAAGGATCGTCACCTTCCTACTCTCTTTTTATTGATAATACTTTCCGCATATAACAGCCTGCGATAAAGTGGTTCACACACTCTCCACAGCGCATGCATTTTTCATCTGAAATGCGGTAGTCGATTTTTCCATCTTTCTCTTCTTTCACAGAAAGTGCATTGAAACGGCATACACTTTCACATGCCAGACATCCCATGCACATCTGATACTTTGTAAGCTGACATTTGACACGTTCCTCCGCCATTTTCATGTCGGACGCACCGGCGATCTTGTGATCCAGGATCGTCACTTTCAGATTCCTGCTTCCAACTCTTCCCTGCAATTTCAGCAGAATTTTTCCAGCTCTATTCAAAATAAAAACTTCTCCGAGTCTTGCATTGCCCATGTCGAAATTCAGATATCCAAATGGACGGAAAAGTTCGTATAATTCTTCTGTGACAGGTTTCTGGAGTTCGTAATTGAAGGCATTCTCTTCTGTGGCACATGGTTTAAAAGAAATCACTGATTTCTGTGCATACGCTACCCCGTTACCGCCTTGTCTTGCCTTCCAGAATCCGTCATCCACATATACTTCTGCATCTTCTTTTCCGATACTTTTGGCAAAATCGATCAGAAGTGCACGAAACCGCTCTGACTGCTCATGCATATGGATTTTGGACAAAAATTCCGACCAGCCGCTGTTGTTCGGACAGCACCAGCATCCAACTCTGGCATAACCCAGACGATATGCGTCATTAAAATCAATACCGGATGTCAGAATGTACAGCCAGATATCAAAATCCATCCAGTCAATGATCGGGGAAACAATGCGCTGTTTTGTGATTTTAGGACTGTCAGACTCCCGCTCGTATTTGCTCCGGCTCAACGATTCACTGCGCCGGATTCCATAAAAAGTTAAAATCTGATTTTTATCCCTATATAAAGATTTAATTCTTTTTTGAATCGTTCCCGTTTTAAAAATGGTACAGCACCACCGCATCACACGGCTTGGCGGTCCCACAAGTTTACATAATTCTTCAAAATCTTTTTCTTTATTTCTTGCAGAAATAAGAGGTGTCTTCGGATGATCCTTCCTGAATCTCTGAACATATTCATAGGTATACGGAAATTCCAGCGTCGTATCTCCAAAAATATGCATGATCTGCGGATTGCTTAAAGCACGTGTCACCAGATCTGCTGTGACAGTCGAATCCTTTCCCCCACTGAAGGAAACAAACATATCTGTAATATTAAAATTCTCTGTCACGCTTCTGATATATCCCTTCGCCTCTTCCACAATCCGGTTATATCGTTCTTTATTGCACAAAATAAAACGTTCCATCTGTTCTTCAAAGTACTGATAAGTATTCTGCGCTTTTAATTCTTCGTATTGCTTCCGAATCGCATCTGCATCCTTATTTTTCAGGTCTTTGACAGAAAATTTAATTTTTTTTCCATTTACAAAATAATTATTTCCGTTGCCGTTCCAGACAGAATCTTTTTCAAATGCAAACGGCTTTTCCAAAATGATTTCTAAAAGCAGACGTTCTTCCGGAAACACCGGTCTTACATCACTGGTCAGCTTTTTTCCTTCCTGTCCACAAACCGGACAAGTCTTCTCATAAATTGGCACCTGACATTCTTGGCACCAGAAAATCTCTGAAATGGCATCTGCCCGTCCGCCACAACTAGGACATATACTTGTCTCACATCGATTATTTGTACATGGCAGATTCTCACCTGTTTTGTCATTTTTATTGTGACAAATATATGTAATCATAATTTCACTTTTTCCTAACTTCTAAGACTGATTCTTTCAAAATAAGAATATATGTTCATTATAGTCTTAGATGTAAAGAAATTCAATACATTATTCTTTTATATAAAGACTTTTAGATTATGAACTGCCAACTGTAGGTTGTGTTACGGATTTTTGTAGGTTATGTTAATTGTATGCCTATAAAGTATTTATAAACATAAAAAATAGAACTGTTTGTTTTCAGGAGCACTTCCGCTTGTTGTCACTGGCAGCGGTTC
>ENA-ORTG01000130-ORTG01000130.1-human-gut-metagenome-genome-assembly--contig:-NODE-130-length-76195-cov-23.497570_pt1 | contig 76195 bp, 128 predicted proteins | sample MGYA00241906_ERZ509176 | MGnify/ENA primary metagenome ERZ509176 (study PRJEB26280, sample SAMEA2338811) | human gut metagenome | biome: human gut; feature: human-associated habitat; material: faeces...
TACTGTTGCATTCTCTATCTAAATGCTTCACGTTCCATAATTATTTACTTTTCTTAGAACCCTTTTTAGAGCCCTTCTTTCCACCTTTACAAGCCATAATTAATTCTCCTTATTACTTTTAATTTTAATGTATTTCAACCAAGCAAAATGTTTTCTTTGTTTACAATAGTCAAGATTGGTATCGTTGTTATAAGCTTCTTCTTCAAAAGATACATCATGATATCTATCTCCTTGTTTATCTGACAATCTAGCTAGAGATACTATTAAATATTCAATGCCATACCAAATATAGAAAGGTAACCACAGCATTTCTTGCATCTATTTGAGATGAATCTTTTCGTGATTATATTCAACATCTGTTATTTTAGATTTATCTCTAGTAAATATCAAACCAAATATATTGATGTATTTATAACCCTTAAATGGTATAAATTTGTTCTGTATTACTTTCATATTACTTCTCTCCTGTTACTTTATTGCGAATAGCGGTTTTTGCTTTTAATTTCTCTCTATCCATAGCAGCTTTATCAGACATACGTTGCAACTCAGTTTCATGCTTCATTCTATCTTTTTCAAGCTGTATCTTCTTATTTTCAGCTTCTCTCTTCTGCTCTATTTCTCTACGCTTATTGTTAAGTTCTAATTGTTTAGTAGCAATATCAGAATTTATCTTCTACTATTCTAGAGCTTGTTTTCCTATTTCAATTGGATCAGGAATTCCATTCATATCTTGATCCATATTCTCAGCACCACGATAAGCATTAAGTTGCGCTACAGTAATTTTAGTAGCGTTGTCTTGATCTACTTTATATTTTTCAAGATCTATTTCAGCTTCTTTAAGCATAAGCTCCTCTTCTTTAAGCTAATTCTGTTGTTCTGCCATTTGCTGTTGTGTTTGTTGTTCAGCTTGCTGCTGTTGCTGCATTTGTTCCATTCTTTTCTGTTCAATCTCTTCAAGTCTATTTTTAATCATACTCATATTGTCTAAAGTAATGATTTCAGCAATATCTAATAGACTAGCACCATTCTGCATAGCAGGTTGTAGCAATTGCTTTAATTGATCTATATACTGTTGATTCTTAGTGCTATCATCTACAAATATATCCATATCTTCATAAAAGAAACTATCAGATAATTGTACAAATGCTCTAGTAGCATCATCTAATATATAATTCAAGTATCTCTTATTATCTTTCCAAGCTGCTTTAGAAGTATTCAATAGCATTGTTAATACTCTTCTCTTCACCTAATTATGATTCCAGAACCAAGGTTCAGTAATATGATAAGACATATTAACAGCAGTATTAGCGTTACTTACTAATTCACTAGCAGCAATCTGCCCTTGTCTCTGTGGAGTAATACCAGTAAGTTTAGCTACCATATCTTCAATCTTCTGCATCAATTGAATATACTCAGCTATTACATTACTCATAGTTAAGTCCCAAGAAGATAACTAGTTGAATTGAGATGGTTTACCTCCTTCACGTCCTGGTATATCCCATCCTTCATCATAAGGATTAATAAAAGCCACACCTAGTGCACTTAAGTAATGCATCCACTTATTAACATCAATATTCATAGATTTTGGTATCTAAGTAATATCCATTACTGCTACTTTACCTTTATCTCTAGATAATGCTAATTCAAGTCTATACCACACTACAATATACATATACTGTAACGGTTTCATCATACTTACTAATGATCTAGGTTTACTATTAGTATTATTATATACTACGCCAGTATAAGGTAATTTCTGTGAATTAGGATTATCAGCAGATATATGTTGATATTCAATAGGTTGAATTCCTATGTACATATCATCACCGATTCTATATCCTTCCCATACTTCAATAATCCAATCCCATTCTACAGACTACTCTGTGCCTGTTACTTTATAATCTTCATCTACTTGAAATTCTTCAGCTTCTCCAGTTTCTGGGTTTAGTAAAGTAACAAATCCTATCTTTTTGAAAGATTTCCAACAGCAATGATATACTACTATGTGGTCTATATCAAATGGATTATCTGTAAAACTATTGATCTTATGTAGTTTAATAGATTCGTAATCCATACTAGTCTTTCTTATTTCTGGATTATTACCAGCTCCTGGTCTTTGATCAATAAGTTCTAGCAGTTCATTCAGTTGTCTTTCAGACATTTTATCATAGAATCTGTCGTATATTTCAGTAGCAGACATAATCATCTTTCTACGACACCATGCAGCATCATCTATAAATTCTAAGTCTAAAGAATGCTCATAATCAAAGTACATAGGGTTTACTCTTTCTACATAAGGATCTCCATTAATTACACCTATGTAGTATATTTCTTCTCCACCTATTAAAGCATCTTTCCAACCTTTATAAAACTCATGAGTAAGATTCAATTTTCTCTTTAGAAATTGTAATGCGTGATAAGCTTCAGTTTCTGCTATATCTTTATAATCTTTCTATAGATACTTAGCTATAGCTTCTGGAGTCTAGATTTCTCCTGTAGCTAATGCTTGTTCATATCTAGCTGCTTGTTCTGGACTTAACTTGCTTGCTATAGTAGCTTGAATATAATCCATTAGCATTTCTTTAGCTTTTTCCTACATTTCACTAGCAGCTATATCACTTGTACGTTGTGGATGAAAATTAAAAGGTCTCTTAGTTTCTTCACCGAGTAACTAATCTACATACGGTTTAATGATATTATAATCCTATGCCATAGCAGGAAATCCATCATCTTGTTTAAATGGATTAGTTACATATTTAAGATCCTTTTCATTATATATGCTATTATATAAATCATAGTAAGTCTACATCTCGTCAGATCTAGATCTACTATTACCACCAAATCCTGAATCTCCAGCGCCTACTACATAATCTACGCAGGCTTCTTTCCAGGCTTGTGTCTTCTTTGACATTGGTAGTTTCTGTGCAGGGAAACTTTTAGTATTCTTCATAGTTAAAATGTATATACATTATCGTCATTAGAAAATACTCTAGGAGTATCATCATTGAACCAACTCTGCGCAAAAATTGGTCCATCAAAGAGCATCTTCTATTTATTTTCTTTTTCTTTCTTTTTAACAACTACATTATACAGTTGTTCTCTATATATCATAACCTACATCAACGCCATCACTCGGTCAAAGTTACCTGTATCATTATAGCTTATTAGCTCTTCTAATAGCGGCTCTGATAGTATCCTAGTTAGGTTTTTCTTACCTGGTGCATACTCTTCATTTAACCATTCTTTGATCATACCTTCACCCCATTGCTTTATCTACTTATTCATATGACAACCTTTTCTTCTTTGTACTTTAGAATTACTAACTATATCATTAATAATATCAGGTTGATCAGCTAATAAGTAATCGCAATGTTTAGCAGTAAAGTAAGGGAATAGACCTTTGCGTTCATTTTCATACATTATACGTGCATTGTAGTATAATGCTAACTTACGTAGATTCTCATAATACTCTTCGGCTGTTGCAGGTCTACCAGTGTATTCAGCTACTATAATATCGTAATACTCTTCAAAGTTCTAAAACCTCTTATATACTATAGATGATCCTAATGAATTAGTACCAGACTAGTCATGATCATAAGGGTCTACACCTATTATATATAATCCAGCTGTTGCATCTTTAGCTGGATGTTCCCATATAACTATTGAACCAGTAGGATCATCATCTTTACCAAGTGGATACTTAGTGACATCGCCATGTTTCTTAGGTATCCATTTGATGCTACCAGACTCATCAAATATTAAATCACCTACTTGTTTATGATTCTATAACTAAGTGTTAGTACGAATAAGTCCTAATTGCTCCTACAGTTCCTTCTTAGGAAATATATTACCATTAAATTCCAACATTGCTTCTTGTGGAGTAATAGGACGTTCTGCAACATAACGGTCTATAGCAGTAGTATTGGTAGCTGTGCTTATTACTTTTCTACGTTCATCTAATATAAATTCTAGAGAAGGTTTAGTAATAGTGTTACCATCGGCATCCATGTATATTCTATTACCATCATCATCTCTAGTATCTAGATTAGTATACTATGGAACAAAGAATCCACACAATTTATCTGTAGGTGTACTATCCCATATGTTCTCAAATCCTAAACAATTGTATCCATCTGGATTATAGAACATATCTTTCATAGTTTCAAATGCAGAGCCTTCGTCACCACCAGTTCCCCATACAATCATAGTACCAAACGCTACACCATCTTGTTCTACAGATGGTCTAGCAATTTGCCACGCAGCACCTAATTCTGAGAATGAACCTCCTTCTTCAAATAGAATTAATTTGGCACGTTTACCACGTACTACATCAGGATTATCTTTCAAAGTAACACCAATAATCTCTGACTTATAACCCATTTCTACTTCATTGCCAAATTCATCTTTAGTCCAGAATCCAGCTCGTTTACGCATAGTACTGTTAACAGATCGTTTCTTACCCCAAGCTGTATTTTTATCTATAAAGTCCATATAGTCCCAAGCTTTAGTAAGAATACCATCTTCAGTAAGATACTGCTTATTAGAAGCATATATGTATGTTTTACTATTAGGTATTAGATAATAATTACGACACGCCATAGCTCCACCTTTATAACTATATCCTTTGCGACGTGATTTAAGTAGACATATATGTTTTCCTTTATCTTCTGCTTCCTGTACTGCCTAGAAGTAGAAATAGTCATAATCATAGAAATCTGGAAATGTTACTACACTATCTCTTTTTATTTTAGTTTCTCCATTAGGTAGTTTAGTAATAGTGTTAACTATACGTTGCATTGGACAAAAGTTAATATAAAAATAGTTATACCCAGTGATGTAATCTCCATCCTCTGCGGTATAACCTTTAATGCAACGATCTTTCTATTCGTCCCAATATGTGTAATATTCAGTAGTACCAATTGGATACTAACAATAAGCTCCGGTCTTTAAGAATGTTAAAGCCGGAGTTCTAAACTTATCACTATTTATTATTTTCTTCTAGAAGTCAATCATAGTTTATTCTTTAAGCAGATAGCTTGCGGTCTATCTGCTTTAGTTCTTTAGTTAGTTTAATATCTTTTAAAAATCTGTGCCCATTTAATACACTATAGACCATAGACTTACTTATTTTTAACTTTTCAGCTATTTCAGATACCGATCCTTTTTCTTTTCTGCCATTACATAAATGTGCAGTTACAATATATTTTGTACTAAATTTAGTATCTTTAATCTGTACTATTTTAGTCTTTTTAGTTTCTAATTCTTCTAACGAGTAAGCAACTAATAGATCATGTGTTTGTAAGTACTTACCACTAGCAGCTCTAGTTATATTAGATCTAGGTATCTTGGTTATATTTGAAGCAGCTGTTATACTAACAGCAAATATAGTAGTTTTATCTTTTATATTATAAAGGTATACTGACTTGTAAAATTTTTTAGCTACTTCTTTAGCAATGTTAGATATTTTTTTCTTTTGTTCTTTTGTCATCTTTAAACCTAGAACTCCAAAGTCTCCGCCTTTAGTACAGTTGTATCCATTAGTATAACCTTCATATTTTTCTATATACTTTATTTCTAGAGCATCTAACTTTTTTATTAATTGTTCTGTAGTATATTCGTCAGGAATAAAAGATTCTATTATATCTATAGTGAAATTATGTAAACCGTATTTTTCTATAGCTCTATATAATGGTAAATCGTATCGTTTATTTCTAATATTACTAAGATGATGTTTAAGTCTTTTTCTTATAGATACTCCCTGACCAATATAACATTTACCATTTATATTATTCTTAAACAAGTAAATTCCAGCTAGTTTAGGATCTATATCTCTATATGTCATTTTCCGCAAGTTTTAATTGGTTGGAACGGTAGGATTCGAACCCACACACATACCGGGTTAGAGCCGGCGACGCTACCATTACGTTACGCTCCAATATGCCAGGGAATATTTAATGTCTGTCCCTGTCAGACCTCTCTATCAGTTCAACGAGATTATTTCTTAAACAAACTCTTTAGCCAATGAATAGTACGCTTGATAATACCTTTCTTCTTAGGTTCAGCTACTGCTTCTTTCTTATATTCTTCAATCAAAGACTCACTAGCTTCTTTAACTGCTTTATTTGCTTTTTGTTTGTTATCAATTTCTTTCTCAAGCACATCACAAATCTCTTCAGTGCTATTACATTTTGTTAAATCAAGTACTTTCTTCATAGTTTCTTTATTTATATTCATATAACGTACCTATTAATTTATTGTTATAAACTTGTGTATAATTTGCACAAATTAAGCTAATTCATAAGGATTAATCTGAGCATCTCCACGTACTTTAGTAGTACTAACTTCTTCAGCTTTAACTGCCTTTTCGAGGAAATCTAATGTTTGAAAAGTAGCTTTTACTTTTTCCATACCAGCTAATAGATCTTTGATCTTCTTTTCATCTAATTGCTCTTCTAGAGAATCTTCATAATACTTACTAATAGTATCTACTTTGTTTCTCATACTATCAAGCATTCTTAGATTTCTAGTATATATTAGCTTTTTATAATCATCTTCACAAGACTTTTCTTCTACTGTAAGATTATAATTCTCATCACCAAAGTATAACTACTTAAGCTTCTTTTCTCTGATATCTGGTTCTAACTGAAGTACATATGGAGATTTAAAATACCACATAAGTACTATATAACTTATTACATTTGTAGCTTGTGTTTTATCTGGCTTATCGGCCTCCCATAACTTTTTAAAGAATGGGAGACCCAAAGCGTCAGGGTGTATTACTACTTTACCTGCAATTAAATCAAACAATTTCATTTTCGTATCTCCAAATATAATTTTTATATTTACATAATTTCTAATTGCAACAATCAATAATGTATCGTTTGCAACTATTTGTAGCTATTGCAGCAGTAGTAACTGATTCAAATCTATTTATAATATTTCCATCAAGTCTACACTGCAATACTGGCTTTTTACGTTTTGAACCTATTTTTATTTGTCTACTATTATAATTATTATTATATTTTATAGTACACCATTCTAAATTAGAAACGTCATTGTTAGATTTATTTTCATCTTTGTGGTTTACACAAGGTAGATTGTTAGGATTAGGTAAGAATGTTATAGCAATTAATCTATGTACAAAATACCATTTTTGTATTCCATTGTTACACAATGATACTTTATGATATCCATATTTATCAATCTGTTGTTTTAATTCTTTTTCCTTGTAAAATCTACCAGCTCTACCAGATTCTGCGACAAATCTTGCAACAGAAAATATTTTTCCCGAATCGGTTATTTTATACTTTCCCTAATAACCTGGAATATCAAATAGCTTCATCAGTTACTTCTTCAACACTAGGTTCAAAATTCTCTGGCATAAACTCCTCAGGATGCTGAGCTCTATACTCTTCTTCAGCTTTAGTATTAGCAATAGCATCTAACAGTTGATAGAATTTCAATTCTACTGCTTCTCGTTGTTCAGCAGGAATAGTAGGCATCAACTTTTCAATAGACTGCTTCATTACTTCTTCAGTAAATTCACCTTGTACAGTTTCTGTTCTGTAAGGCAATCCGTTAATGTTAACATCAATAAAATTTCCAACACCTGATGCACTCACTGGAGTAATTGTAATATTAAGTTCTTTCATATTTTTATTATTTATTTTCATTATTTTGTTCTGCTGTAACTTCTCCAAATCCTTTTTCTCCTCTTTCAGTTTCACTTAGCTCTTCTACTAAAGTAGGTTCTAATATAGAACAAGGTACAATAACTAATTGAGCAAATGGTTCATCTATAGTATATACTGTAGGAATAGCATCTGTAGTTACTTTAAATTTAGCCATCAACTCTCCACGATATCCAGTATCTATTAAACCTACTCCATTTGTTAAAGCTATAGAACGTTTACTAATTGAAGACTTCATCATAAGTAAGCCACAATATCCTTCAGGAATCTCTACTGCTAAATCAGTATGATATACAAGTACTAACTTTCCGCTATTATCTACTTCTTGAGTAATACGAGTAGCATATAGATCCAATCCAGCATCTCCTGCTGTAGCTCTAGTAGGCAACTTACCTTCAGATTTTTTAATCTCTTCTGTGCCGTCTTCTTTCTTTACTGAGTAATCTAACTTTTTAAATTTCAATTGTTCCATAATTATTTATCTTGTTCAATATCTTTTGTATTAATACTAATTGCTTTGCCATGATGAAATCCCCAATCTAAGAATACTGTATTACAAAGTACATGATCTATATGAGGTAGTCCACTTTCAGGATCTATTAATTCTCCTTTGTCTATAGCAGTAAGATGTCTTAGTAATGCTGCTTTATATCTTTTCCAAAAATCTGGAAGGTTTTGCCAACTGTTATCTGAGTATTTCTGAGCTCCGTAAGTAAGTACCTTACCAATATTCTCAACTACATCTAATGGAACTAGATCCATTCTTACTTTACCACAATCATATTTCTTACCATCATTCTCCATCTTCAATATACTTATTAGTTAAACAGTTGTACAATCCTTTTATCTGTAACCGCCTAGTTTCAATATTATCTGTGTCTTTTAGTTTAGCTAAACCTTCTAGAATGTCATCTAGAAATTCATTATATGTTAACGAATAGTCATTTATCTTCTTATCCGCAACTTCCATTAACTCTTTTAACTCTTCGCTGATATTAGAACCTAATCGTTTAGTATTGTTCTTCTCAAACTCCCATAGAGCTAATGAATCTTCTTTACTTTGTCTTTCCATATTCTTTCATTACTTTAATAAAACATCCAGCAGCCCAGCCAACTAAATACGCATACCCTTCGTTACCACCACCTGAGAAATCTTCACCATACATACCTGTAACTTCAAAGTAATAATCAGTTATGTGAACTGATTCGTGTGCTATATGCGAACCATCTACTTCATTAGGTCTATATATTATGCAAATAATACCCATTTCAGAACTACTGTTTAACATAACAGGTCTACATTCTGCAATAGCGTCTCCATCGTACGCATTTAACATTTCTTCTTTGGCTTCTTTTCGTACTCTATTGAAACCTGGCAATACGTCGTATATTGTGAATTTTTTCAGTATTGTGTATATATCTTCTTCCTTTTCTATTACAGCTATCCAAAATGTTCTAGGATATATATTATCAAATCTTCTTAGTATCATATTCTTAATAGTCTACTATCACTAATTGCTATATACATCTGTATATTGTTAAGTAATACAGGATCAAAGTAAATAGAATCTAACCAGTGAATCTTATAATTAGGTGTCAAGCATTCTTCAATAAACTGTCTCATTTTGTTTCTTTATATCTCTTTTTTAATTTAAGTTTAAATAAGTAAGCAAACATAATATCTTTAGTATCTTCATTATTTGACATTACTTCTTTAGCAAACTTAAATGGACTATTACATATTACTTCTATAACAGGATAAGGTAAATTATATTTATTTGCTAGACTTGAGTAAATTGATATCTTCTTTTGTTGCTGCATCAAAATAATATTTATTAGTTTCTACTTCTTCAATTGATTCTTTAAAAGTATTAGGTCTAACTGCATTTACTAATACTGCCATATCCTTATTATCTAAGTTATCTAAATGACGATTTCTTCTAAGTAAATTAAGCAGTTTGGCTTCTTCTTTACCATTATATACCTTTTTAGGTACATATAAAGTATATTCATAATCGTTTTTATTTAATATAAATCTAATAACAGACTTGAACCAATTATAATATTTTACTTTACATATACAACCATCACTGTATAATTTATATTCTATCTTACTCATTTACTCTTAGTATTAATGTTATTTGTACCCTATCTTTTATTATCTCTGGAATCAGTATCTTATTAACTACTAATTCATCTTCTGCTTTTCCCTGTACTAAAAGACCCTCTTTCTTGAACTTACTTATATATCTACTTAAGTTATCAGGAGTAATACCCATAGTACTTTTAATCATCCTACGATTATCAGTATTGGCTACATTCTTACTTACACCAGGTATTGGAGTAAAGTTCACATCTAATTCAACGAACTTAGTAAGTAACTCCAATTCCCTATTTGTAAGTTGTAGTATACCATTTAAAGCGTTAAGGTATTCATAGTAAAGATTGCCTTTATTAACAGTCTTTACTAATTTATTCATCTAACAAATCTTTAATACTGTTGAGAACTTTATTTAAATTGTAGTATACAGTTTCTGCTTCTACTTTAACGCACTGTTGAACATTACCTTCATTATAATCCTTCATCAGTTCATTGTAATCTTTAGTATATGTATCAATCAAAGTATTAACATATTCTTTTACTTTCTCTAACTTATCACAACAGCATTCACATTCGTCCTCATTATCATTTTCTTCTGCTTCTTCACTGTACCAAATTACATAATCTTTGTTAGCTAATTCTTCCATAGTAGAAGAATCAAATGCCATTGAAGTATAAGTTTCTGTATCTGATATTACTTCAGATTTCTGAAGTTCCCACAAGTTTAAATCTTCAACTTTAGTAAACACATCACCTTTTTCAGCGAAGCTAAAATCCTTAATTACTTTGTATCCTTCCATATGTCTAACTTTTTATTTAATATCTTTTGTTTAAATTCTTGTATCTTATTAAAGTTTTGTTTACACTCTTCGTAACCATCAATTCTACCTTGGTCATAACCTTCTTTCTTTCCTTGACGATAAGTAAGAGTACCAAAACCAATAACACTTACAAGTATTATTATTATTGTTCCCATAATGCCCTTAAAACGTATTAACACAATAAGTGTTTAAAATATTTAACATTTATTAATGTTTAGTAAAGTAATAGAAAAAAGAATGCCCTGCTTTGATGGCAGGGCAGCGATTTAATACTCTAAAAACATTCAATTCGTGAATGATAGCTTATTTAACGACTTTAGCTACAACGTCGTATGGTTTAACTAATTGTGAGTCTTTAAATAGATCAAAGTCTTTAGCAAATTTCTTAGGGTATACTATAGTATCACCAACCTTAATGGTACTATCAGTACCGATTGGAATAGATAGAACAATACCTTTTGCAAAATCTGATTCAACTTCTTTAGTATGAGTCTTTACTTCATACTTATTAAAACCTTCTTCATCCTTTTCCCCAGTAGGGATTTGTTCAGTATACTCTTTAGTAACCATAATAGGAGTTAAAGGTTTTACTAAAATATCTTTTTCAAAACTATATTCCAATCCGTTTACCACTGTTTCTAGTACTTTATCTTCCATAATATTTACTTTATAATATCTATTAACGCAGTAAGTAAAGTAAGGTTACTCATCTATGTGATTAAATTTACGCTTAAAAATATATCCTTTATGGCAGATGTCCATTCTATCTTTAAAGTTAGCGCAGTTCATATTATTAACAAACGCACAACCTACACAACAACCTTTACTAAGCTCAGGAGTAGCTATATAAGTTTTATTCCTGAAAACATACTCAATTCTATCTGCTTTTTTTTGTTCGTTCTTTTCCATAGTAATACCGTTTTAGGGGGCTACCTTTTTTAACCAAAGACCGTCAGAAAGGTAGCTAAACTGAGCCTACTTACGATTAGGATTCCCTGGTGCGCTTCTACCTTATGGTAACTTCTTTAAGCGTGGAACGTACTACGATCCCGTGTACTTAGGGCACATTACTTTGTTAATTTATTTAGTATGATATAAGCTAGACATCCTAACATACCTACTAAACATAGTGCAGTAAATTCTGTCATTTAACTGTATTTATTTCTTTCTTAAATTGTTTATATAAATCTTCAGAGAAAGTATATTCTATTTGTCCTGGTAAAGTAAAGGATCTATAATTATCATTTAATTTATAGTTCTTACTTATCTTACTTAAGTAAAGACAATTAGAATACTGTTGATCTCTTTGTCTTATAAAGTAGTAATTCATATTCACACTGTATTTAACTGTATCTACTGTATACAGTAACGTACATTTAACTATATTGGTTATTATTATTAACATTTATTATGAATATTTATTTAAGTTTAATAGCTATTTTTTAACATTATTTAAAATAAAAATATATAAAAAATTTTTTTGGTGAAGAAATCTGTGTGCGTGAAGCTGTACAAAATCAAGCCCCCTCTCTCTTTAATCGGGGGAAAGACCCCGTAGTAGTAACATTAATAAGTAAAAGTATGGCTAAATCAGATTTCAACAACTCAGTATTTGTAGTAAAAGTGTATGAACGCACTACTCCTTTAATAGTAGAAGTATTTCCAGCAACTGAACAAGGTATCAGTGATGCACATCAGTATTGTGAAATTATGGAAAGAACTGGTAAAGGAAGATACGATGTGGTTGTGCCTATCACACAAACTAACCATTAAATAAAGGGATAATTAATTTTATCCCTTTATCTCTTCTTATTAATATATAGCGCAAATTATAAACCCATAAATATCAACAACTATGAAAGTAAAAGTAGACTATGACAGAAGTGAAATCGTTGAATTTCAATCTGAAGCAGACAAAGGACACAAGTATTTAAGATTAATATTTGTGCCTGAGAAAATGTCATTACTAGAAAGAGCAGTAAAAGGACGTTCATCAGAATATCAGATGAACTTCTATCCTCAAAGAGATAACGAAGGCACAATAAGCCAAGAGTTTGAAGATGCTATCATTGATGCATTTAACAACAAAGCAATCGACAAAGAACCTGTTTATGTAGACAGAGTAAGTGTAGAGATTGCACCAGTTGTTATGACTTATCAAACAGATAGTAGAAGAGGAAACTATTCTAAAGGTGATGTAATCATGGAAGGTAACAACGCTAGAATTTACACAAGCATACAACTTACTTGCTTGATGAAAATTGTAAAAGGCGAAGAAGTACCAATAATGAGTGAAAACGAGCTCAAAACTCGTGCAAATGCTATCAGAGCATATCGTATTGATGAAGGTCAATGGTATGATGCTGAAGAATATTTAGCAAATGCGAATGACGAAACAGAAGAAGAGGAAGAACAACCTGACATCATAAATGATGAACCAGAACAACCAAAACAACAACCTCAGAATCGTCAACCAAACAGACCTGTAAGAAGATAATAAAGGAGCAGTGCAAAAGCACTGCCCTTTTTTAAAAAGAAGCAACAAAACCAGATAGTGATATAATCAATATATTTTATTTATAAAATACTTTACATCATGAAAATTCTAGCTAAAATAATCAAAACAAGTGCAACAATTGCAGCATTATCAGCAATAGCAGCAATTATAACAGGTATAGTATTTGAAAGCGTAAAACTAACAAGTTATTTTCTTGGAATATTCATAGCACTCAGTCTAATCAATCTAAATATCTACATAATATTAGGTATATTAGGTAAAGACACTAAAGACTTAGAAAATTAAGAACATATCTATGATAAAATTTATAAATAATATAACACAAATTATAATATTATTAGGATGTTGTGCTATATCAATATTTATATTATTTGTATTAATTACGTTTATCAAAAATGTAGACGATTTTGCAGCAATAACAAATATGTATGACTATATACGTATGCAAAATATAACGATAAAGATTGATACAATATTATTTACAGTAATAGTAATATCCTATCTTAATAGAATCAACAATACTATCTAGATTTGATTATCTTTATAGTAACTAAACAGAAAGCTAGCGCTGTAAAGACTGGCAAATTTAAGATTGCACATGGAGATTGAACGCTGAAACATGTGGTAACTAAATAGGAGAGGTCTGGTAGGTTCAAGGTAGTTACGCTTAGTGTTTGCCTACTAAGTATCACTACACAGTCAGGTTGGAAGACTGACATTTAAAAAACTCAATAACTTCCCAAGACATTGAGGGCACCAGTTTCTTATATTAGCCGTAATCTACGAGTTAGACGCACGGTAGTTTTATGAGTTTTAGGTGTAAAATGCTAATTATTTATTTCTATGTTGTAAGGATACAGCCATACTATCCTTTACTTTATTATTACTTAACCATACACTACAGTCTGTGAAGATAGTAGTGTTTTAAACAGATTATTAACTTAAAATTAAGATAAAATGATAAGACATAAGATTTTAGATGTATGTGTTAAAGAAGATAACCCTGCATCACAAGAAGTATTTAGATGGTTTAAATATTCTATAAAAAAGATTATAAATCTATAGAAATATTATCAGATATAAAGACTAGAAAAGATGAAACAGAATACGTTAAACATCGTCTAGTACTAAAATATGACAACGGTTGTATTTCTGCGGAAGTTATAGATATGATTATTAAAGATTTTTATCCAAACTATAACAAAGACAAATGGCTAAATTAATCAAACCAGTAATGATAGATAATATAATACGAAGTGGAGTAGTATTAAAGTCTAGAAAAGCTTATAAAGAAATAAGTACACTTAAACTTACAAATATGTGTGCCGTAAGAGCATGTGATGATAGAAGTAGTTGTGCTTATTATAAGCCTTGTGCAGATATATCTATGTGTAAGATTTGTTTCTTAAATGCTAATAATTATTTGAATGTGTTAAAGTATATAAAACATAATAAAAACAAATTCCCATTAACGTCAACATTATGAAGACAAGAAAACACTTTATCAGAAAGTATGAACTCTTAGCAAGATGTATTCAAACTAATTTAGAGTTATTTATACTACAATAGTAATGCAGCCATAGACAGTGGCAAGCCTGTAAATGCAGAGCCAACTACATGTAGTATTAGTATCATCGTAGTGTGTGGTACAATTATTGTAAGCACTATCTAAACTCAGTATGAAGAAGTTTTCACTATTTTAGATTTGAAAAATAATTCTGAGCATCTGTCACTGGATGAACAAAGAGTGGCAACGTAACTATGCGTAAATAGTAGGGGACAGCATTAGCTGTCCTCTTCATATGTTTAATCAATAAACTAAAAAAAGATATGACATTAGAACAATTTCAAAATCTTAAAATCGGCGACATAGTAGTAGCTAAATTAGTTAACTCAAAACAAAGTCGCGTTAACCCTGTTACTAATATTGACAGAGGAAATCTAAAACTACACATCGGTAAGAGTGGAAAATGGCGTAGCTATTTGCAATTTGAAGTATTAACTGCGGATTACGTAGTTAAATGGATCAAACGAAGAATAGATAGTAAATCATCTCCTCATTTTACTATTGAAGTTAAGAGTGATACTGAAGTAATATTTAAAGTTCATAAAAAAGTACAATTCAATCAATGAAAAAACTAACAGAACAACAAAAAGTCAGAAGGCAAATATTATTTAATATGCCTTATTTATTGCTTACGTTTCTTATTAAAGAAAAAGTATTAGATAGCTTTTTAGACGGCAGTAGTAAATATGCTCACGATAAAAAAATAAACCTAGAACCATTTTATACAAAATTAAGAGTTCCTAGTATGGCAATTGAATGTACACTTATATGGAGACATACAAAAGAAGGACATCATTTTTGGCAAAAACTCAACAATAAGTATAAAAGTATATGGGAAATGAACGATTCTGGCGCATTGTTATTACTATCAGATTATTAGTATACTTACTAATATTATTAGCAATAGTAGTAACAATAGTATTTGTAGCAAATAGTATTTAATCAATAAATAATTATTATGCAAAAGTTAATGTATTTTTTATTTGGACTCATAACTGCATTATTTGCAGCTGTGATGATTATTGAACATCAAGGAATATATTTCTTTGATGAAGAAGTGTACGGACTGTTATATACCGATTATTGGAATTATTGGTATTACTCTAAAGTAGTGATAATCGCACTATTTATATTCTGCGTATTATCTTTTGTATATACACTTGGTAGTGGATATAAAGATAAAGACGATGGATACAAAGAAATCAAACCAAGCTGATTTAGCAGACATATGGTGGGATAAATTTGAAAACTGGTATGAAACACATCCAGTTACAAGAGTATTAATTGTGATAGATGCAATATTGATAGCATTTATATACTTAGTGTTAACTTAAAAACATTTATCAAAAATGAAAAGTAAATACGTATTTTGGCTAATTGCAGCAATAGTAGCATTAGCAATTTTTATCAGTTGTGCAAGACCTCGTAGTCCTAAAGAAAAACAAATCCCTAAAACGGACACAATTGAACAAGTAGTAGCACCAACAGTACAAGAAGTGCTACAATGGCGTGAAAGTATGAGATTAGACAAGTATGTCGATAGTGTGTTCTTGGTTATGCCAGAACAAGTACTAACTCAAATACTTGTAACTAAAGGTACAGATTTATCAAATCATGAAATTGTTTCTATTTATATTAGTAACAAAGACTTTTATGATAAATTAATAAAGAGGAGTATGGATATACAAAAAGAATATATACCAGATAGTATGCCAAGGTCCTCATTACCACAACTTAATAGTGATTCAATTCACGAAGCCGTTAATTATTAAATTAAACAAGGTTACTTCAGTCTGTGAAGATAGAAGTAATCGTTTTTACTGTGAGAATCAGTGACAAACATGTGGGGCTTATATCTAATCATTTTAGATGACAGTATTACTGCCGTCTGAAGGTAGGTGGAGGAGATTAGTATTAGTGCAGACGTTAAAATCATGTACTCCAATAAGATTAGTTTGACAGCTATATCTGCTTATGAGTTAAAACTAAGCGAGAGTCATTTTAATTAGTATTTCAATTAAGCTGTATTAGTGTAGAAGTTACACAACGATGTGAATCGTCAAGCCTGCAATATACTGCAATATATTGTATAAACTGTTACATGCCTTCTTTATTTACTGTAAGCGTACAGTAGAAAATGTGTGTTAATATATAATTAAGATTGATAAAACCATCTAGTTGCAGCTAGACGTCCTCAAAATATTGTATAATTAAAACTATTAAATATGAAAAAATGAATATTTTTAAGAAAATCAAACTGAAAATCAGTAGTTACAGAAGGCTAAAAGCCTATCATAGTAACATCAAACGACTTGCTGAATTAGAATTATTAGACAATCCTAAAAAGCAAAAAGAAGTTGCATTACGTTCACAATGTTTAATTCATGGGCACAAATGGAAAAATGAGCCTAATAACAATGAATTAAGCATTCCTATTACTAAAAGAACTTACTGTGAAAGATGTGGTAAGTACTATAGTCAAGAAATTTATAAACAACTTTAAATTCATATCAAATGAAATCTTTAAACTTTGTAATTATTGGAATTCCTGCATCAATCAATCAGGAAAGTATTGTAACAGCAGTAGCTCTTATGGCTAAGAAACTTGGTTTATCAGAAATACATACAGAAATACTTGAAACAAGTAAGTTTGTAACTAGCTCTTCAAATAAACAAATGATTGAAAACATCTTGAAAGATGTTATTACTGTGTGTACAGCAGCTGGTCTAATGAATATCGCTGCAATTAATGCCAATTTTTGGAAATTAATTGAAGATGGTAAGTTAACTAGACCACAAATTGAAATGATGCTGGATGAAAAAGAAGTTACAATTGAGTATCTCAACAAAAAGGGATGCGCTTATATCTTTGACCTTTTAGTACAAGCAATTAGAGTGTTATAATCATGGGAAAGACCTATAAAGAATCTCATTTTCCAGGTTCTAAGCAATCAGGAAAAGTAGCTGAATATCAGTCTAAAAAGAGAGTTAGACATTCTAAAATGCAACCGTATAAAAGGGAAAGAGCTATTGTTTAACTAAGAATTACTAATTAAGTAGTTATGATAGAATCCAATCAACACAGAAGGTTATAACGCCAGACCCCTAAAGGTGATTAATACCTACGGACTATACAACGGTCAACCTTATTTAAGGTCAGGAGAAGGAAAAGGGCTAGCTATCAAATAAGGCGTACGAATAGATAGTATAACTTTCTATTTCTTTATTATTATGTGGACAAAAGAAGAACTAGAAAAGAAAACAAAAGAAGAACTAATAAGTATCATTATTCAAATGCAGATAGATATTCGAGAAGAAAGAGATGAAATCTATCGCAGACATTTATCAGATACTTTATGGGGTTAATTCATTCACTTAAATAAATCAATTATTAACAATTAAAATCAAAAGAATTATGAAGAATTTTATGAATCTTGTAGGAATTATGTTAGGTGCAACAATGTTATGTGACAAAGCAACTGATGGAGGTTATAACTTTGAAGCTGGAATGAAAGCTCAAGAAGAAAAAGACGGTAAAGTTGAAGCGGCAGCAGTTGCAGAAGCTAAGAAACAGATACAACAAGAACAGTTAGAACGTGATTCTATGGAAGTAAAACGTAGAATCAAAGAATGTGACAAAGCTGTTTCTAAAGCTGAAAGAAACGGACGTTTTGCATCAAAACATAAGAACATTATGAAGGACTTTTCTGAAGAACTGAAGAAAGCTCAAGCTGAATTTGAAGCTACTGGTGATTACAAAGCTTGGGACAAAAAGTACTCAGAACTCACAGACAAGAAAGACGAAGCTATCGCAAAAGCGAAAGAAGAAGTCTTTGGTTCAAGATACGAAAATATCTATCTTTAATCAACATCCGTATTCTAAATGCTTTTATGCTAAAATAGAATAAAAGTCTAACCGCAAACTATATAAGTCGTATTGTCGCATTAAGGAGTTCGGGTAGATCGAACTGAATTGACAGTTCTATTTAATGCTTTTATGCTAATAATAGGAATACATGCCTACTGATCATGTGCTATAGTAGATCGTTTCTTCACCCCGTATGCTTTATGCTCCAAGGGTAATGATTCTCGGGGAGAATCCTGAAGAATAGTCTTATAGACGAAAAACAGTAAGTATATCAAAATACATATACATATAGTACTTTATGTCTATATTTCAATCGAGTCTCTAGCTTGCTAGATGAGCACTTGGTATAATATGTATTCTGTCAAAGACTATAAATTCTAAAGTAATAGCGGCTTTATGCTATTATATACTAGATTTAATGCTTTTATGCTCATAATCAACAGTGTATACTATTACTTTAGAATTACATATTAAGTATAGAGAGTTTGATCGCTCTCTATACTACTAAAAGAGTATATTGCACTATTATATCAACCCAATGATATATGAAAACTCGTGTATGATGTATATCTCTCTAATTGAGGCGTTATCCGATCTGCCAGGATATGAAGGCGCAGAGGTGTGCAAAACTCTTTATATTTACAACTTAAAATTATTTATCATGAGCTATATTGCAGCAGATATGTGGGGTGAACATCTATTCTATAATAAACCTGTTAGATATGTTCATGAAACAACAAAAAGAAGTTGGTGGATAGATCCAAAACATAATAATTCTATTAGTGTACCAATAGGTACGGCTAAACTATTTAATGATGCAGGATTCTTATATACTCATTATGTACCATTTGATAAAAGAAATATGTGTTTTGGAGATAATCCTATAGAAATAAAAGTATATTGACTGTTAGGTCATTATATGCCTGAGCAAGACGAGCTTTCGCCGGCTCTACCTCCACTATAAAATAATAACAAGGGGGTATATATGTATTGATTGGCAGAAACAGTAATGAATAGGTCAATAACGTCAGAAATGACAAATCTTTTGTAACAGACTATACTCGTATCGCAGCGTGATACGTTAAGTCAACGGCTAAGCTAATGTCGTAAAAAGCAGGTTACGGATCGTGCAAATGGATAGACACAGGTAGACAATACTGAAGAGTGCGGGTTCGAGTCCCGCTCCGTAAACAAATATTATCAAAATTAAAAACAAAAAGTATGAGTATATTAAATTTATTAAAGGAAAAGACTGCTGATGAAAAACAGAACTTTTTAAATTCTATAAGATCTAAAGCATCTTCTAAATTAAAAAATACAGATGATAATAAAATATTAGATGTAATAAGTATAGTAGATGCATTTAATTCATCTTTATCTATCAATAGTTTAGTAGAACAATCTTCATGTGTTCCTAAACAAAATATAGTTTTACCTACAGAAATATTAGGTCAAGGTGTAGATCAGATACCTTTACAAAAATATGATATTATCAGAGCAAAAATAGGAGGGTGTGAACATTATGGAGTAATCTATAAAATAGATACTGAGCTAAATATTGCTTGGGTAGTAAGTATAACTAGCGATATTACTTTAGATAATTTAATTCCTATTAAAAAGAGTAGATTATTTAAAACATTCTTTGTAGCTTATTTTCATCCTATATTCTTAAATAAAAACAATTATACTTTTTGTAATGTTTTTGATAATAAAGAAGAATTTGATGAAACTGTAAGAATCATTAAAAAGTATTATAAAACAAATTTTAGAGTATGAAAATAGATTATAACAAAACAGCAATCATTCCTTTAGATTATAGTAAAGGAAGTAAAGGTTTGTGACTAGCAGTTAAAAAGAATAATAAATATATTCTGAGATTACTAGCTATATTTGAAACAGCTCTCATTGAACAAATCAAAATAAGCAACAGAGATTTGTTTGATTATAATGTATTTTACAATCTGAAAGAAGCATTATTAGATTATGATTTTACTTTAACTAAAAAGAATTATAATCAATTAGATGCTTTAGCTTCAATAAATGAAAAGAAACATTATGAACAATACTTAAAAACATTTTGTAGATGAAAAAGACTTTAAATCAATTAAAGGCAAGTAGAAGAAACCTATCTCTTATGCTTTTAGCAGGTATGATTACTAATCTAAAACATATTAAATACTTTGTCAAGGATACAGAAGTAATAATAAGAATAGATACTCTATTGACAGCTATAGAAAGACTTCAGTCTTCAATTAAAGAAACTACTTATGAATCGTGGTCGGCATAAAAAGGGTAAAGAAAAAGAATTCAATACTCAAGCAGAAATCTTAGATACTATACAGAAAGAGCTTCGTGTATTATTATCAATATGTAACGATCAACCATTCTATAGTATGACTGATTATTATGCAAAAGCATGGATTAGTAGTAATAATGGAAGAGACTATTATAGAATAGTCTCGTGGTATATTTGTAGTACATATTATCTTAATAATTTTATAAGTAAAGTTAAAATAACACTTGATGAAGTAACTATTAAAAATAGTATTTATACAATTAAGTTTGAATTTGGACATAATACAAAAATATTTAAATATAAACATGGATAAAAAAGGCTTAAGAGGTTTTATTAGGAATAGATTGCCTAAGACTTGGGAAATTGTTCTTACAAGAGAACGTAAACTTACTGCGTTCATTGAGTATGTGTATGAAGCAACTCCATCAGTAATGAAGGGAGGTAGAGGTTGGCGACGTGGTGTACATAACATTTCAGTCGGATTCAATAGATGCAAAATCTATGAAATGTTTCAAGCTGAAAAGAGTAAAGAAGGCTTGATATATTGGGTAGGCATCTATAATAAAATTAAAGATCTTGAACATCAAATGAATTAACATGGAAATTGTTCAATATGTTCGCTGGACTGAACCAGGAGAGCGAGAAAGACTACAGGAAGTAATGCAGCAATGCAGTGGAGAAATGGAATTTAGAAAGAAAGTAGCTTCTGAATTCAACATTAGTCCAATGGATGCAGCAGTTGTAGTAAAGAGATTCAAAAATGAATTTATCAAAATACTTAAAACAAAAGGATTATGTTAAAAGCAGGTATGTGGATCGCACAAGGTCCAGAAACTAATGTATTGCTCCTTTTAAGCGGAGTAGAACCATTATTAGAAGTAGTAGGTGCAATTGATCTTAATTACTTTAAACAGAATGGTAAAGCTAAAGATCTTACTAAAGACAGTCCTGAAGTAGTAGATATTATGATGTATCCTGAAAAGTATACATTTGCATTACCATCTATTACTGAAGTAGTTGATAATGTAGGTATTGGTGATTTACAGACTCTAGAAGGCTTAGGAGAAGATTCTAGAAAAGATAAAATCATCGAAGAAGGTATTGCTTACTATAAATCAACTTTACCATTATATGGTATAGAACAAGCTAAAGTAAGAACTAGACTGCATTTAAAGAAGAAATACAGCCTAAAAATGTCTCAAGCTAACTATGTATTCACTGTAATTTGTAAAGCACTAAACAGAGAACCATAATGAGCGATTTTAAGAGACTTATTGAAGCACTCAATGCTGAATTAGAGGAACCTTATAGGTTTACTTTAGACAAGATTATATCTTCTGCAAATTTTGATACTAAAGTATTAGGATATGCAGATAGTGTATTGGATGATTGGGCAAATATACCACCTAATTTAAAATCTAAGATAGTTACTAGTAACACTTGTCTAAGTATCAATAAGTGGATAAATAGAAGACTGTGGATGGATATTCTTAACAATCTATTAGAAGATAAAATATTAAGTCTTCAGACTAGATTAGTAAGAGTAAGGATTGCTATTAATATGTCATTGAAAATGGCATATCCTCTCAATGAAGAAGAGAAAGAAGAATGGAGAGAACATATCTCAGATGTATTCTACAAAAGATGTCTAGCAGTAAATAATTATTATTGCAAAGAAATTATAAAACTTCCCTTCTGAATTTAAGGATTGTAGTTATTGGGTTAACTACAATCCACTAAAATTTAGCTATATGACACAAGAAATAATAGATCTAGTGGAGCAAGCTAAACAAGGTTCTCAGAAAGCATTTAGTAAATTATACTATAAGTATAAAACTGATATTTGGTACACTATTATGGGTGTAGTCAAGAATACAGATGTTGCTGATGATTTAACATCAGTAGTATTTACTAAAGCTTATGAGAAATTATCTATGTATACTCAACATATTTCATTTAATATGTGGTTAAAGACTATTGCTGTTAATGCATCAATAGACTATATACGTAGAAACAAAAAAGAGCAATTAAATAACTATGTTGATGAGGATGAAAATCCAATTCAACTATCTGCTTTAGAGAGAAGTCCTGAAGAAGATTTAATTCTAAAGGAAAAACTAGATATAGTCTTACAAGCTATACCTACTCTTAAGAAGAAATATAGAGATTTGATTAATGCTCGCATAGATGGTTTATCTTATAAAGAGATAGCTAGTAAGCTTGCAATGAATGAATTAGCTGTAAAAGGTGATTTAAACAAAGCAAGACAAAAACTTAAACAAAAAACAGATTATTAACAAATACTTTCAACAATATGACTAGTTTTTGTTTACTCCTTTTAGGAGCATTAGCATCTTTTATCATTTCTAGAATGTGTAAAAGTGCTAGTTTGTACGTATTCTTAGTATGCGTACTTTTACTAGGCTTTGTTGTAGGTACTGGAGTAAAAAAGGTAGTTGCAAATACCTCAGATACTCCTTCTCAAGAGTTAGTTGTTACTATGGCTCCTAATCCCACATCTCAAGGTTCTACTGCTTTTGTAGGGACAGTAGATAACCAATCTTATGAAATGGGTCAGGAAGACGGAGGTGAGACGTTAGTAACAACTGATAGAGAAGATATACCTACCATGCCTAACAATGCAGAGATAGAAGATGACAGTTGACTGCACTTAATTTCATAATTTAAGTGTATTAATTGTTAAGTTATTAATTTATTTAAAACATAATCAATATGGCAAAAAGAAATAAAGGTGGAAAGACTCCAAGTGCAAAAGCAGCAAGAAATTTAGAAGCTTTGAAAAAAGCTAAAGAAGCAGTAGAAGCTTCAGCTAAAGTAGAAACAACAAAAGTAGAAGATTCTAAACCAGAAGAAAAGAAGCCTGAAGAGAAACCAGCTGAACGAAAGAAAGGTGGTGTCTATCAAACTCCAATGGGTAAATCAGCATATGAAACTCATATGTTGTGCACAAAATCACCGTATATGAGTCTACTTTCTCTTAAGATTGAGAAAGACAGTAAAGGCATTGAAAATATCAAAGCCGAGTGGAAGAACAATGAAACTAGTGAAACTACTAGTGTTCTATTCCCAGTATCTAATGTAAAGGAGGGAGACGGAATTGACGTTAAACGGATTAAGGAAGGAATTAAGAATCCTATTCCTGCTGAAGTTCCTGAAGCTAAACCAGCAGAAGAGCCAAAGAAGGAAGATCCTAAACCAGAACCAGTTGACAAAAAGCCTAAACAGCAGAAGTCAAAGAAGGAGAAGATAGAAGAAGTAGAAGCTGAAGAAATTGATTTAGCTAGTACTCCAATTATCAAAACAAGCAACTCTCCTGTACCTAACGTTGTAACTCAGAACAGTGACAGAATTGATGCAAATCACTCAGTAGATTTAATGAATGCAATTCTGAAGCGTCGTGAAGAGATTAAAGACGATCGGGCAATGTATCAAGCAACAGGAAAACAGGCAGACCTTATGATGTTTGTATTAATTCAGAAATGGAATGACCAATTCAAGAATGATGCAAAAGAACAAGGTTTTACTGTGAACGAAGAAATGTTTGCATATTTGAATGAAACAGCTTCTTTGTTCCTTGGTGTTAATTTGCTTCCTAGCAAAACATCTGATGGACAGCTCGAGATTAACTTTAAAGATGCTGTCGCAAAGACAAATCCTGAAATGCAGAAAGCTTTAGAACAAGATGCTAAAGTTCCGCAGACTCAGAAAATGCCAAAACCTGAAGAATGTGTCACAGATGAACAGAAAGTAGCAGCAATGTGTACTATTATGAACATGCGGCACAAGCAGAAATCAGGAGGTATAGGTAAGAATGTAGCAAATATGATTGAATTTGCACGGGAAGCCTATAAACTTGACAAAGATGCAGAACCAGCACAAGTATTAGCAACTGTATTGCTTAAGATGAAAGAAGCAGGACGGAATGCTACATTACTTGAAGGTTGTGCAAATGCTATTTGGGGTAATCTAACTGGTAATTTGTCAGTTTTAGCATCTCATGCTTGGCTTAAGAACCAATTAACAACATACAACGATGCGCAAGTTGCTAATGTTGTGAAAGTATTCTTAGCTAAGAAGATTGCTGATGAAACTGCAAAAAACAATAACTACGAAGAAGAAGCAAAACGGTATTCTCAATTAATTAGTGGAACTAATGACGATCTGATCAATCGTATTATTACTTCTGCTAATAACGAAGGTAAAGATGAAGACAAACTTGTATATCCAGAAATCAAGGGTCTGAATCTTAAAGGTAAACACATTTCAGCAATAAAGACTGTAAACAATATGCGTATTGCTTATGGAGCAGAAATGAATGATAAGATGTTGAAACAAGTAATGCAGAAAGTATCTGGCTTGTATACATCAACTTCTTTAAATCCTCTTACTTTCTATGTTGAGAAATCTGCGTATGCTACTAAAAAGTAACAATTAACGCATTATCAAAATGAGTAAAAAACCAACAGTTTTATTTACGCTAGCAATGCTAGCTTTCGGTGGATATGTAGGATTTGTAACTAACTATACAAATACCGCCACCGCACATGAGTATGTGATTCCGAAGTTCACAGATGTACCTCGGACAAAAGACTTTAATATTGATATTAATTTGAACAATAACGCTATAAAATTAAATGGACAAAGCAACCCAGAACAAAATATCAATGTTGAAATCAAAAAGAAAGACAGTATCATCTATCTAACTTCTGTTGTAGAGAAGGAAGTACCTAAATACATTAAGGTAAGAGAACTGCCATCAGTTAAAGAGAATAAAACCACTTGTACGGATATTCTCCAAAGACTGAAACAACAACAATCAGAGAAGATAAATCTGAGCCGCAACTAGAATAGCCAATGCGGTTATAGAGCTACAATGGTGTAATCCAGAGATACCTAAATCAAAGGATATAAAAAGTAAATGGTGAAATTACTTTTAAACATGATAGTACAGAATATTAGTAGGAATAGAGTATGGCTACAACTATAGGCTATTACTGAAAGTATAATAACTTGTTATGTCTATATACTATCTATAGACTGAAAAGATAACAAGAAATAGGGAGAGCGTGTACAACCCTATTGTATCTATGAGAACCGTTTGGAGATAGAATACAGAAGACGCGATTAGTAAGGAGCAGCTTACAAAATCGAACCGTACAAGGGGAACGAAATCCTCTTAAGTTACTCGCAGACTTATCATAGTTTGAATCAAGAAGGAGTAATAAACACGATGATGCCTAACAAATCGTAGTGTCCAAGACTACGTGCTGAACATTATCGAGCATATAACGCTCTAGGGTAGCTCCAAACTCCCCTTTACGACACAGATCGTATAAAAATGTCAGTATAGTGTTCTATACTTATCTAAACAGTTATATTGTAACTTAATAAGTTTAGAGATAGTATATATGAAGGTACTTAGTTATAATATTATAGCACTACTTATTGAAAAAATATTGATAGATTATCTGGATTAGGTATAAACCTATACACAATGTTATGTTAATCAGTACATAGCTAATCCTAAGCTTGTATTACTATACATTCCAGTATAGAGGGATAGAGTGACGAAGTGAGTAGTAGATTGTGTGCCTTTTGGCTGAGTAGCAATGGTCCAATATTAATAAATAAGGAACCCTGCAACGGACCTCTTTAGGAAATAAGGAGTATGTGAGTTCAAGTAATATTATAATAAACTCAGTTGTTATCTATCTGAGTATAAACCTAGAGTGCTTTGCAACAGGGACATAAAGATAACTAGCGGATGAAGTGCGCAATAACACTATTTCAATACTAAGTAGAAGACATAAAGCTTAGAAGTACTAAATGATTTTATCCAGAAGCATAACTGGAGTTTTATCAAATTTGCACAAGGTGAGATACTCTATCCTTAAGAGTATATGTGAAAGTGAGCATCGCCCTACTCCCAGGTTGAAGAGAAGCAGACACATTAAGAGACGGACACGAAGCAGACCGGAGAAAAATCTGTGCATTGCACTAAGTAGTAGTCTTAACGGGAAGTGACAGAATGTAAATCTATTTAGGAAGTCTCTATCATGAGAGAATTAACATGTTTAACTTAACTAATGAGGAAGTTCAATGGTAGGTTTTAGGACGAGTAACGATAAGATGGTGAAAGTAAATCCGAGCCACCCTCGACTGTACAATATAATTGCTGACATTTGAAACATTTAAAGTATATTGCGCAACAATATATGTAAAGTGACGCTGATTCCTTACATTAAAGGATGATAGGTGGAAATCCTAAAATTATGTGCAGAATAAGAACAAAGTCGTAAGTACACGCAGCCTTAGAATAAACTATTAGGCTATAGAGTGGGTGTTTTGAAACATAAACAGCTCAAAATAAAATTCGGTAGAAGTATTACCGATAGTGAAGTAACAGTTGTAGGTTATGGATCATATACAGTACTCCTTACTATAATAGGAAAAAGAGCACGTTATAGTTGCTGTTAGGCTCTTTAAACAATCAGAAACTAGCATAGCATTCGATTTCAGATATTTTCAGTTTATAATGTTATTTGATGGGTATAAATCTCCTACCGTTGGAGTCCCGTTGTACCTCTTTAGGTATTAACTAGCATAGCATTCGATTTCAGATGTCGAATTACATATCTTTTCATAGTTTAGTATTAATAATTTTATGAAGAACGGCTGACTCATCTGTCTCATGAGTAAAGTCCTACGGGGAATGCCGAGTGAAGTAATAACATCACGTTCTAGTAGTAATATTAGTAATATGAAGACTTATTTTATAGTTTTTCAGATTAATATCAAATCTTAGCAAAATTACGTTATAGAGTTCATATTGTTTGAATACAAAAGTAGCATTTGAAGTTTAATTTTAAACGAGAGATATAAGACACTCTACTACTTATATGAAGAACTCTATAGCTCAACTTTTTAAGTAAACATAGTATTAACTAACTCCGTAGGTAAAATCAATTACGGAATCAAGAAAGGAGAAAATTATGGATAAAAATTATGAAAGCGTGTTTAAGAATCCTGAAGGATTTACTCAGCAAGAAGTATCATCATTACGTACTAAAGTAATTGCTTACAGCCGGGCATTAGTTGGTCGGCGGTTAGCTATTCCTGTAAGTGATAATTTGGATTTGAATTACAAGAAGAAACTAGCTGGCGATATGACAGGTCTAGTACTTGCAAATCCTATGAAAAAGTACATGATTGAAACTGTTGATTTATTCAATGTAGATATCGTGCGGACAGCAAATGGCAAAATTGTCATTATGTTCAATAATGATGAAAAATTGCAATTTGACTTACGGGCTGACGTAGATACTATTCTGAAAGCTGGTCCGAAGGATGTTCAGGACGCTATTCTGAAATTTGAAGCAACAGGAGAACGGAGTTTCTTCTGGAATGTGAAGATGGTAACTGAAGTTGTCACTCAGTTAAATCAAAGCAATTTAACTGATCTTAACAATTTTATTGATGAGTTAGCAAACCAAGGTGCTTCTTTGGAACAAATCAACAAAATTACTAAGGACGACACTGAAGCTTACTATAAAAGCATTGACGAGTAATCATTCTTAAGTATATAAACTATGGCAACAAATAAGAAGCCAATAGATTCATATCACTTGCAAATGTTAAAGCTAATTATATCAGATCCACGTATTCAAAATAATTTGCTGATGGATGGGAGCAAAACAATTAAAGTTGGACATGATGGAACAGTATTAATAGGACGCCACAAATATGGTTGGGTAAATAAGTGGTTTAACTCCTATTATGTAATAGACTTTTTTAGTTTAGTACAGAGAATAGCTTTTATCATCACAGGTGTAGAAAGTAACAATTGCGATAAGTCAGGTTTGGTTGGGTTTCTGACAGAAGCGATTGACAAAGTACTTAAGAAAGATGAAAAAGAGAAAGTAATCGAGTTACTATTGTATTATTGTACATTACTTGATGAAAACAGTCCATTGAAATTGACCTATGATATTACAAAAGATGACCCAGGCTTTGATAAAAATATGGGTAATAGCAAGCGTCGCAGAATGGTTGGGATAGCTAATGCTTGTATTGACTTTGGGTATGAAAGAATACCCGTTAATTTACATGTTGAAGGAGATTTATAATCGAATATATACATTTGGTTGGGTTCGTATTAAGTAGAAAATAATTGAAAACAACATAAAACCAGTAAGAGTATATACATTTGGTTGGGTTCGTATATACTCTTACTAAACTGCCTCTGATAATGTTACTAAGGTAACTAAGTGTTGGAAAGCCGAGAGAATAAGAATCGGATGCCATATCGAGATGTGACAGAGGCTCTAGAATTTGATCTTGTCTGTCTTATTTCTTAATTTTATTGTTATTCATATCAGCGGTCTGTGAAGATAGCTGATATTTTAAGTTATTAGACTTTGATCAGTCTATTAACTACACAGGTAGACTTTCTAATATACTAAAAATAATTAATTAATTGTCAAATTATTAAAATCAAGTATATATGAAAGCAAATAATTTTATTGAAAAACGTGATAAACTATCAGCAGATATTACTAAGTATTGGAATATTATCTCTATTGAAAATGTAGTAAATCGTAACTATAAGCGTACTTACGATTTAAAAGAACTTTATGAAACTATTAAAGGTCTTACAGATGAACGAGTAATAGTTAAATTAAAGATACTATGTATCAACATGGGTATAAAGAAATTTAGTGATTTACCAGCTGATTGTAATCAATTAGATGTATTTAAACTATGTGAATTACAAGAAATGAAAGTACATCTAAGTCGTATACGAACTTTAAATCCTGTTCTTAAGTCTAAGAAAGGTAAAAAAGCTCTGAATAAGACTGAAGTTTTAACTTCAAACTGGGTTAAAGCACGAATAAAAGAACTCGATTTAGAGATTCTGAAATTAAAAGAGAAACTTACTAAGTTCAATGAAGAAACAGAATTTGATGATTCTGCTGCTCCAATGTGCTTAGCAGCTTAAAATATAATAAGGAAGCGATAGGGAGAGTACGTACGGGAAATCTTAAAATATTAACCTATTTAGCTTCCTTTAGTTTTTAACTATTAAAATCAATTGTTATGAATCAAGATACTAGAAATAAGAAAAATGCTAAATACCAGCAAAACTTACAGAAACGTTACGGATTAACTAAATCCTCAGATTATAAATCTATGTGTAGTAAAGGAATATCTTTGTCAGAAAATATTAAACCTATGACAAAAGAATTTATAACTACTCGTCGTCATGGTAAAGTAGTAAGTCGAGAAATATATACTTATAAATGGACTCCTGAAGCTACTAATGCACGAAAGGAATATCATGAAACTAAAAAAGGTATAGCTAGTATTCCTAAGAAACCTACACAGGTATCTGATAAAAAGGATAAAAAACAGTTATTAGAAGAACGCCCTTATTCTAAATACCATAAAGAATTGGTACAGAATCTATATGGTAGCAATAAAGCAGAAAGTATTGCTAAACAACAAGCTTATAAAGCAGCTCATGAAGAGGAAATTAAGAAAGTAGCTAAACAACTTACAGAGTTCAAGATGTCTAAGAAGCTACGATATTTAGAACAAAGACCGTATAAAGTAGTTATAGCTACTACAAACGATAAAGAGTTTAAAACAAGCTACTCTAATCTACCTATTGAACAACTTACTGAAGTAGTTACTAAACTAAATACAAAGTTATCTGATAAGTATAGTAATTATGAGTCTATTACAATAGTAGATAGAGCAACTTTAGAAAAGAAATGCTTTGCTAAACATTTGCCAGAGATAAAGCAAGCAGCGTAGAGCGACAGACTTTTAGCAGGGTAGTCTATAAAGAATCCTGCCTCATGGGGTATTCAGCTAGTAGGCAAGCGCAGGGTACAGGGAGGAATATTAGAGAGACTCTAATACACTATTTATAGTGCTGCAACCAATCGGCATCATGGGTTCGATTCCCATATACTCCACTAAATTTATACGCTATGAAGATAAGAGGAAAAACAGTATATGTCTATGATATTGAAGTATTTCAGAACGTATTTCATTGTACTTTGCTAAATACTGAAACAGAAGAATTAGTAAAATACGAATGTTCTGAAAGAAAAAATAACATAGAAGAAATGTGCAATCTATTTTTGACAGAAAATGCTTATTTTGCAGGTTATAATAATATTCATTATGATAATCCCATCATAAATTATTGCATTGAGTTTTTCTCTAATTCTAAGTATACGTATAGTAAAATATGTAAATCTATATTTAATCTATCAAACACCATTACACAAGATAAAGATAATATTGATAGTTGGAAACGTTGGAAATATGCTAAAAATTTTCTAACATTAGATTTACTTACTATGTTATATAGTAAAGCGTTACGAGTTTCTTTAAAAGAAATGCAAGTAACAATGATGTATAAAAATGTTCAAGAATTTAATTGTGATTGGCAATCTCCATTGGCATTACAAGAAATAGATAATATGATCAATTATAATATAAACGATGTATTATCTACTTATGAATTACTTAAACGATGTGAAAAAGATATCCAATTAAGAATAAATATTGAAGACAATTATCATATAAACTGTCTTTCAAAAGATGGAGTAGGTATTGGAGTAGATATTCTCCAAAAAGAATATATATCTAAAACAGGAATTGATAAAAAACAATTAGAAGAATTACGTAGTCCAATGGATTTTATACCATTGAAAGATGTAATACTTCCGAATATCGAATTTAAAAATCCAATACTTAAAAATCTATTAACTGAAATGAAAAATCTAACTGTTTCACCAGGTAGAAACGGTTGGAATAAAAAGTTTTTATTAAATAATTTAGAAATTTCTATTGGAGTTGGTGGTATACATAGTATAAATCAACCTGAAATAATAATTCCAAAAGAAGATGAATTATTATTAGATTCTGATGCTAATTCACTATACCCAAGTCTAATTATTCAATATGGTTTTATTCCACCTCATTTAAATAAAGAAGTGTTTTTAGATATATATACCAAAGTATATACAGAAAGAATAGCTGCCAAAAAAGCTAAACGAAAATTAGAAGCAGATACTAAAAAACTAACTTTAAACTCTGTTACAGGCAACTATCAAAATGAATATAGTTGGCTATATTCCCCATTCACAGTTTTACAAATTAGAATGAATGGTCAATTACTGCTTTTAATGCTCTGTGAGAGACTTTTAGAACTAGGCGCTACTATTTATCAAGTAAATACAGATGGTGTTTTATACAGCATTAAAAAGGCTAAATATAACGAATTACAGCAAATTATTAAAGACTTTGAAAAAATAAGTAAACTAACATTTGAAACTGAAGAATTTGAATGTTTTTATCAATTAGCTGTAAATGATTATTTTGGTAAACAAAAAGAAGGTATAAAAGAAAAAGGAACCTTTTTAACTAAAACTATTTTAGGAAAAGGATTAACTCCCACTATTATACCACTAGCTGTAGAAAAATTCTTTCTAGAAGGAATAAAACCACAAAACTTTATTCCAACTATTAAAGATATTACTAAATTTTTAATATCTGAAAAAACAGGTAAACAATGGACAGTTGAATATAATGGTATAAAACAACAAAGAACAAATAGATTTTATGCATCAACAAATGGATATTTTTTATATAAATGGAAAATAGAAAATGGAGTAAAGAAATATCAAAATATGCTAACAGCATCTGGTATTACTTTACTAAATAATTTCGATGATTTAAAAAATGATCCTAAAATAAATTATAATTATTATATAACAGAAGCTAATAAAATAATAGCAACCTTAAAAACAAAACAACTAAGTCTGTTTTAACAGATTTTTATCATATTGTATCAAGAGACTGGTTCATAAAGTACTATATTATGATACTAGAATTAGATACAACATTATTAGATATTTTTGGAGAAATATCAATTAATCAGTTAGTATTTTTAACCCTTGTATTGAATGATAATCAAAGTAATAATCAAGACGTTCACAAGTTTCTCAGCCGAATAAGTGAAAACGACATACAAGAGTTAATCAACAATGACCTTATCTCCTTTACTACTTCAGGAGATAATAAAATTTATAGTCCTACAGAAAAACTATTATCAAGTGTAAAACAAGATAAGACATGGTTTGATGAGTTCTATGAAGTATTTCCAGTGTATGTTATAAGACCAGATGGTACTAAAGGTTTTTTACGAGCTAATATAAATAAGTGTCGTAAAGAATATAATCGTATCGTAGGTAAGTCTAGAGCAATGCACGAACACCTTCTTAAATGTCTTCAATTTGAAATTGAAAACAAAATGATAACTGGTAAAATAGGTTACATGAAGACGATGTGGAAATGGCTCACTCAACACGAGTGGGAGGTTATTGAAGAGCAAATGAGTTATGAATCTGAAACACCTGTAAGTTATGGAGAATACGGAACAGAATGCCGTTAAAATACTACCTTTTGAGTCAATATCTCAGGTAGCAAATAAATCCATAAACTACATTAAAGCTAGAAAAAATCATAGTATAGTATCTTTAAAGACTAGATGGGATAAATTCAATAAAGCTACTGGCGGAATTGAACCAAATATGATATTTACTATAGCTGGTATATCAGGTAGTGGAAAGAGCTCAGTTGCAAATATGTTAGTAATGGATTTAATTGATCTTAATCCTGATCAGGATATCGTAGTATTATACTTTAGTTTAGAGATGGTAGACTACAGAAATGTTGGTCGTGTAATAAGTAATAAAACTAAGAAAACTGTATCTGAATTATATAGTTCAGTAGAAACACTTAGTGATGAAGACTTATTAAAAGCTGAATCGGCAGCTGAAACCATTAAAAAATACAATATATACTTCGTTGATAAAGTATGTAATGTAGAAGAAATAGGTAATACTATAGATTACTTTCATAATACTGTGGCTAACGGTCGTTGGCTAATAGTAGTATTAGACCATGTTCTTCTAGTAAATGGAGAGGGTGGAGAAAGAAGTACAATAGTCGATTTACAGAAAATGTTTATACAGAAGAAAAAACTTTCTAATACTAGTATAATACAGCTTTCACAGATGAATCGTAATATTGAAAGTCCTGATAGAATTAATAATCCAAGCACTCACTTTCCAATGAGAAGTGATTTATCAGCATCTGATGCAATATTTCAAGCTAGTGATTTTGTTATTGCTGTTCACAGACCAGAGATACTTAATCTAGCTATATATGGAGTACGTCGTCTACCTGTAAGAAATAAGGTTTATATGCATTTCTTAAAAGTAAGAGATGGTGAACCATGTATATTAGAATTTGAAAACGAACTTCAATATGGCAATCTAATTGAAACAAATACTGCAAATGCTGAAGAACAAAAAGTAGTATTTAAACAAATTAAAAAAGGCTGATTATGAAAGGTTTTACAATTAAACTTCCGAAACAAAATATTGACCCTCAGGGTTCTTTGAAAAATCGTATATTAAACGAAGTTAAAAACCGCTTACCGTTTGCTAAATGGTATGGAATTCACACTCCGGAAGATCCGGAATACAGTATATCATATGCAGGTCCTGAAGACTTGCTATGTTTTGGATGTAATCGAAATGCACATTTCTCTGCATTCAATAAAAAATATTATCGACCGACATGTTCATATGATAATTCACTTACATGTCCGTTCGCAAATCGAGCATTTAAGTTGCGTCAATATGATGCTATTTCAGAATTTGATTTAGCATTGAAACGATTAGCAGAATATGCTAAGATCATGGAAGACTATGAAGAAGATCGTGGTTACGATTTTACTTACATGGGTCAACCTGTACGTATTTACCAGAAGTTTATTCAGATTGGTTATACAATCATTCCTATTGATAATCCTAGTCTGTTTTTGAATAACTATCGTAAAGCAGATAAAAATAATATAGTAAATGTTATTATTAATATTAGTAACAGTACTACTGTTAACAATATTCTCAATAATGAATAACGAATAACTTTACGTTGTGTAAAAATTTCAGTTTTTGTCAGATAATTTCAGAATCTCACAGGTAAAGCATTAACCTATTTTAATATGTTAATACTACCAAAAGAGAAAAGTACACCACAAACGGTGAATCCGAAGTTTTTAATTTTAGCCGGAAGACCTAAGGCTGGTAAATCTTCTTGTATTGCATCTCTCGAAAATAATTTAGTAATTGATCTTGAAAATGGATATACTGCATTATCTGCTATGGTAGTCCAAGCAAGATCTATTCAAGATTTCGCAGATATTGCAAATGCTTTAAGAAATGAAATTAAGAACAATAATGGAAAATTTCCATATAAATATATTACTATCGACAATGCTACTAGATTAGAAGAGATGTGTCTAGACTACGCAGCAATACTTTATAAGCAAACTCCACAAGGTAAAAACTGGCAAGGTACTGATGTACGTACACTAGCACAAGGTAGTGGATACCAGTTTTTACGTACTGCTGTTAGAAAAGTAATTGATATGTTCAGAGATTTATGTGAATCATTAATCTTAGTTACACATTTAAAAGATAAAATGGTTAACTACGATGGACAAGATGTTACTGAAATAGCAATAGATCTTACTGGAAAACTAGGAGATATACTTTGTGGAGAAGCAGATGCTATTGGATATTGCTATAGAAAGAAAAATGAAACGATTATTTCATTTGAAGGTGGTGAAGGAACTGTAAGAGAAGCTAGAGCTTTACATCTTAGAGGAAAGAAAATTGTAGTAGCGGAAAGTGATGAAAATAATAACATTACTTTTCACATGGATAGAATATTTTTACCGGAATAAAAAATTAAAATATTGAAATTATGACATATAGTAAAGAACGTGCAGCAAGTATTAGCAAAAGTGATATTAAGTATATTCCCGCTGGTATTATTGAAAATGTAGTATTGAAAAGTGTAAAAACAGAAGTTTCTCCGAATGGTAATCAATTCTTAGAAATTGTTTTTGAGAAAGATGGAGCAACATTAACCCATACAGAGTGGAAACCTACACTTGGTGGGTTTGTAACTACAGAAGAACAACTCCAAACAAAAATGGATAAACAGTATTCTCGTATATTGCAGATACTTAACTGTTACTATAAAGACGAAGAACTTGACTTTAATGGTGAAAGTTTTGAACAGTTTGCTCAGTGGATTACTGATATGCTGAACAAAGTAGATAAGAGTAAAAAACTTAGAGCAAAAATAGTATATAACGATAAAGGATATACTACTTTGCCTAATTATGCTAAATATACTTTTATTGAACCTATGGAATTGCCAGAAGGTCAATCATCGTCTATTGCTATGCTAAATATTGACCAATTTACAAAGCCTGTTGTAGCTGATAAAGAAGTAAAAAACGATAATCCGTTTAGTGCAACTTCATCTACTACTAATACACAGGCTTTAAGCGAATCTAATAACGATTTGCCGTTTTAAGAAAGTTATAATTAACTAATAACAAGTGGTAGTCTACTATTTTAAGACTACCACTATTTTTATAGCCTGATAGGAAATATTGTAGTTCGATTCTACACAGGCTAACAAACTAAAACAAATTGCATATGTATAGTAGAAAGCGAGCAAAACTCCCAGATAATATTACTTTAGATTGGATACTTTCTAAAGTAACAGAATATGATATATATGCAAAATATATAGGTCAATTTAAAGTAGGTATGATATATAATAGTCCATTTAGGAAGGATAAAAATCCATCCTTTGGTATTTACTATAGTAAACGTACTAAACAACTACTTTTTAAAGATCATGGAACAGGTGAATGTGGTAATGTAATTAAATTTGTGTCATTATTTACTGGTAAAACAGAATATAATGATATATTATCTGATATAGTAGATAATCTAAACATTACTAACAACACTAAACTCGTTAGCTCTAAGCAATATATACCGCCAACTGAAACAGTAATTGGTGTAGTACGTCAGGAATTTACTGATATAGATATCAATTACTGGAAACAGTTCAATATTTCTATAAATACTCTAAAGAAATTCAATGTAAATAGTATTAAATATTATTTATGTAATGGGATAGTAAAGGGTACTTATAAACGAGAAAATCCAATGTATGCATATAAGGTCTATAATAACTTTAAAATATATAGACCATTAGCAGATAAATATACTAAGTGGAGAAACAATCTTACAGACTATGATATCCAAGGCTATGAGCAGTTGCCTCAGAAAGGTGATATATTATTTATCACAAAGTCCATGAAAGATGTTATGTGTTTGCATGAAATGGGTTATCCGGCAGTTTCTCCATCTTCAGAGAGTACATTTCTACCTAAAGACGTATTAGAGCAACTTAAGACGCGTTTTAAGCGTATTATAATACTTTTTGATAGAGATGTAGCTGGAGTAAAAAGAAGTCGCAAATTAAGCCGAGAAACAGGCTTAGAAGCAATGTTTATTAACAAAAAATTCAAAGCTAAAGACGTATCTGATGCTGTTAAAGCAAATAGCTTTGAAGAGATAAAAAATTGGTTAGATGAAACTATTAAAAACTATAGGTAAAGTAATAGCATTACCTTTTGATTTAGCTCTAATACTTGGAAAGTTGTTATTAATTCCAATCAAATTAGTGAGTGTGTTGTTGCATGGAGAATTTACTGAATGGAATAAAAAACGTAAGTTTATAGCAAATTCAATTAAAGAAATGTTTAAAGCTTTCAAATATAATAAAGATTATTCTTTCTTATATTCAGTAGGATTTACGGATGAAAATGGTAATTTTTCTGAAAGAATTGAAACGTTTAAAATAACTAGTGATAGTATGCAACATTATATTAATTATGCTAAAACAAGTCTTAAACAAGAAAGTGCGTAATGCTACTAAACAAGAAATAGATGGAATAGTATTTCGATCTAAGTTAGAAGCTTATACATATTAGAAACTAAAGGAAGCAGGTATATCAGCTGAATATGAACAGCACAGATATACTTTACTTCCTAAGTTTGTATATAATAACTCTACAGTTAGAGCTATTACTTATTTACCAGATTTTGTAGGAGATGGTTTTGTTATAGAATGCAAAGGATTTGCTACAGATTCTTGGGCAAACAGAGAAAAACTATTCAAGTATTATTTAAGCTTGAATGAACCAGATACTAAATTTTATTTAGTAAAGAATAAAAAACAAGTTGATGAATTAATCAACAAATTAAAATCTTAAATTTTCAGATTATGGCAAAGAATGAATTTATTAAAATAGGAGAACAGATAATTGCAAAACCTAAAGGTGCTGATTATGATTTAATACCTGGTAAAGTATATGATCTAAGTTGGAATAGATGGGAGGATTCACCTATATTTAAGGAGAATGGTGAATTAAATCTACCAAAGAAAATCTATTCTACTAAAACTGATGACATATTTAAGAAGCGTATTATAACCTATTTTAATAAAGCAAATACAAATACTACTGGCGTAATGCTAGCTGGTACAAAGGGAACCGGTAAAACTCTGATGATGAAATCATTAGCTAAAGAATCAGATTTACCTATTATTGTAGTTAATCCTGATTATCCGGAAGGCAAACTTATTAAGTTTTTTAAGTCCTTTACTACTCCAGTATGTGTTTTGTTTGATGAAGTTGAAAAGAACTTCAAAACTGAGTATATGCTAGATTTCTTAGATGGAGTTGAAAAGACTGCACAGAAACTAGTAATTATGACTTGCAATGACTTAAGCCAAATTAGTCAGTATATGCAAGATCGCTGTTCACGTATTCGTTATTTACGTCGATATTCTCCTGATGAAAATGCTGCATTCTTACCGATGTTAGCTGATGACTTTGGTATTAAGAACAAAGAAGAAGTAGTAAAATTCTGTAAAGAAAATATTAAACTACTTTCTATGGATAATATTATTTCTTTCATGAGTGAAGCCAAAATGCTAGAAGATGAAGACATTAGCCTTCAGGAAATCATAAACATTATGAATATCTCTACTGAAAATATACCAACTAAAGTTAGTGATACTGTAGAATATGATGAGGAGTATGATGAATGTGATGATGGATATGACGATTATGAATGTTGCGATGCAGCGTGAGTAAAAACAATAAGGCTAGATATATTCTAGCCTTTTAACTTATATAAATATGAAGATATGCGGTATAAGTGATATACATGGTAATCTCATTGAGAATATACCTGAGTGTGATGTACTATGTATATGTGGTGATATAATGCCTTTATCTGTACAAAGACAGATACCTAAATCTAGACATTGGCTTTATAACAGATTTGCAAATTGGGTTAAGAAACAGCCTTGTAATAAGGTTATTCTAGTACCAGGGAACCATGATTTTCTATTAGAAGATGCGTATAATAAGAAGTATCTTAATGAATTAAAACAAGATATGCTACTAAGAACTGACGATAAGTTAGCAATACTTATTGATGAAGTATATACGTATGAAAGTATTAAATTCTACGGTACACCTTGGATACAACCTATTCTGTTTCAAGAAAAACAATGGGCATTTAGTGATTTAAAGCTATATGAAGATATACCTAAATGTGATGTACTATTAACTCATGACAATCCATTTTGCAATTCTGCGTTAGATGTTTTCTCATCTGGAAAGAGTAAATATCATTTATATGGGCATTGGCATGACGGATCTAGTGATGTAAATTCTGGAAGATACAATTGTTCTAGATTAAACGATTGCTATAACTTCAAGAAAAATTATGAATTTGTAGTATTAGATATTATGACAGAAAAAGAAAAGAAACAAGTAGAACAAGCATTCTTAGATAAGCTTATTAGTCAAGCATACAATAACAATGTAGCAGATTGGCTTAAGACATTTAAAGAAGTTGAACTACAACAAGATAAAGAAGATGAACTAGTTTGGGATACTTCAGCAGAAGTTCCTGAGTCAGCTGTAATTAGTGATATGGAGGATTAAGTATGATATTACTAAAGAAAATTATAGATAAAGCGAAAGAAAAAATAGACTTACTTCTTCTAACAAGAAAAGTAAATTGCTTTATAGAAAGTGAATCTATTTCTACAGAAGAAGGAATTTCTATTTATACTAAGAATATTGAAAAACATATTGAACTTAAAGATATTGATAGAGCTTTTTCGCAATATGAAGAATTAAAACGTAAAAAAAGACGGCTAGAAGATCTAAAAGAATTTAAAAAATATTTACTAGAAGAACGTAAAGAATAGCAATATGAATAAGATGGTAATAGATACTCCTTATTATGAGGATATGTCTCGTTATTCTAATAGTGATATTGGATATTTTCTTAAAAATGGACCAAAAGGTCTAAAAGATTACAAGGAAGGTAAAGTTGCTAAATTAGATTATAGTTTTCTTGAAAAAGGAACCATGATACATGAATACTTACTTCAACCAGATGAATTCTGGAAAGATTATATTATTCTTGATTTTGCAACACCTAAAGTAAAACAGCAAAAGGATTTATTAGATGAGTATCATAGACTTATGCAAGTAAATCCATTAGAATCTCAAGATAAGCTTAAACTATCTGCTTATAAAAAAGCCTATAGTAATAAGAAATCTGATGAGAAATGTATCGAAGAAGCTGAAGGTATCATTATGATTTATCAAGATTACTTAGAATACTTGAGTAAGAAAGATGATAATAAGAAGATAATTAGCTTTGCTGATTTACAAATGCTTAAGAAAATTAAGGAAAATATTCAGAATCATAAGAAAGCAAACGAGCTATTGTTTAATTTACCATCTACTTTTGAAACTCATAATGAGTTCCATATTAATTGGGAAGTAGAAAAGTTTCATAATATCAAATGTAAATCTCTATTAGATAGAGTATGCTTTGATCATGTTAATAAGAAGATAATTCTTATTGACTTAAAAACTACTGTAAATGTATATAACTTTAAACATTCAGTAGAAGAATACGATTATTATAGGCAAATTGCTTATTATGGATTAGCAATTCAATGGTATATGCAAGAAGTATTAAATCTTAATTCTGAAGAATATGATTTTGAAGCATATATTATTGCTATAGGAAAAGATGCTAATAATGAAATTAGAGTATTCAATATGAAAAACGATACTACTCTCAACGAAAAGATCGCTTCAATATCAGAAGCTCTCCGAAGAATCTCAGAACATATCAGTACAGATCAATGGGACCATACACTTGAGTATTACGAAGGTGATGGAACAGAAGAACTGTAATGATAATTGGAAATAGAACATTAACTACACGTTATATACTTCCTTTTCTATTTGATTCTAATAAACTATTTAATAATAAGTATAAGTTTGTAAATGCTTATATTTCTGATATTAATAGACCTCATTTAGATAGTCATGTATTTGTTTTATTTGAATATGATACTAACATATATAGTAGTGTTAATAATTATATGAAAGAAAACAAATGTTTATATGATAGTAAACTTATATCTATTAATGGTATCTTATATCAAGAGTATATATTTGTAATTCCAAATGAATATAAGAATGTTATTCAAACTATTAAAGATGGTTTCTATAATGACATATCTTATGAATACAAAGAAAAGATCATTCTCTTTTGGAAAAATATGTGCTTAAGCTATCTAAAAGGATTGTTAGAAACGAAACATGATATTACAGAGTACAAAAGTTTAGAAGAAAGGGAAGAAATAGTAGGTGAAGAAGATCCACCTGCAAATGAAATAAACTTTTGGACAAGAAATATTTTTGCTTATTAGTTATATTTATGGGTATAAAAAAGCCGTAGAATCTGTGAAGACCTACGGCTTTATTTTTAATCATTACTATTAGTTGTCTTATCTAATTGACTATCTAAGTATTCCCATTTAGTTCTAATATCTTTTGATTCCCATATTCCTCTTAAACCAGGAACAGATTTTATTAATGTTCTCTACCATTTAGTCATTTCTTTATATGGACCTTTTTTAATTTCTTCATCATCCCAATTATTTTCAATAGAGAATGGATCTAATAGTTTTACAAGATTACTAAAGTTTTCTACAGGTGCTATTGCAGCAGAAGGAGATTTAATTTGGTTAAAGAAATCCATAGGATTGTATTCAGCTCTTTCTTCAAAACTCATTCCCGCTACTCCATAACCAATTAACTGTAATAAGTATTCATCTTCATCATTATCTGCCATTGGTTTTAACCAGATAGCTGATAATATAGAATACATCATTACTAGGGCTATCTATATAGCTGTTCTTCTAAAATTATACGATTCGACATTATCAATGCCTTTTCTGTGTTTCTTTCTACTTTCTTTATCTTTACTATATTTTATACTATTGTATATATTATATGTAAATTTATACAGAACATTAAATGTAGATTTATATTTAGCTTCTATATAATCTTCTACATATGGGTTATACTATCTTGTAGTTAAAAAATTATCTTCAAGATTGTTAATGAAGAAAGAACGGTGCATAAAAACAGCTGCTCCAAAAGCATTAGTCATTAACTTAGTCTTATCTTCTGTAGATAACACACCGTCAATACGATTAGTTAAGAATTTAGCTATGTTTTTAACAGAATTCTATAAATTCTAATCATTGATTAAATCAGAATATTTATTGTACTTACTTTTTATAGACAGCTTACCATCTTTTACCTCATAAACATCTAACAAAGTAAATGTATTAATTCTATCAAATTCTTTACTTCCTTTCTTATAATCATTAGGATAATACTAACGTATATATTGTCTTCTAGATGCTATACTATTCATTTGAGGAATATATTTATAGTCAGCATATACAGCATTTACTACAGGAGCTTTAACTATATAATCTACAGCACTCCATCCGCCCCATACTAAGTACTTTCTAAATGTTCTAATAATACGATTATACTATAAATACTCTACTTTAGAATTTACATCTCTTGCAATTTCATTATGTTCTAGTATAGCTAGACTAAGATTATTATGTTTAGTATCTCCTAAATGATATAACATATTAGGTATATTAAAAGTATTAGTAGCTAAAGATTTAAAGTACTCCTTACTATTAAAATATCTACCAGCTAAAGCTTCTACTACTGATTTATGAATACCCTAAAACAATACTTTAGTAATAGCAGGAAAGTTATTACCTAAGTTAGAAGCTGTAGCGTAAGCTCTAATATTATCTAATATTTTAGTAACAGATATATTATAACCTAGCACATTTACTACAACCGGTCTTTTATACTAACCATATAAGTTCATATCTAGAAAATCCTAGTATCTTTTATATAAGTTACTCTTATCTCCAGTAATATCTTGTTTAGATCTAGTAGTAAAATTAAACTTAGTAAAATCTCTCTTAGCTATTTCATTCTTTATTAGTTCAAAATCAGCTTGCTTCTCATTCTTTAGACGATAGTTCTCAGCCATCCTAGAATATTCAACTAACATACCCACTAAATTCCTAGAAATATGCTCAGGATCATCTAATGCTTTTACATAATGTGTAGGTACAAACTATAATTGAGAGCCATCCGGTTTCTAAGTAAAGTTATCTAGACTATATTCAGCATCATCCTACTTAGCTACAATATTATCTAAAGCAAAAGATTTTATTCCTTTAGAAAATTTATTACCTCTAGTAGTAAAATCAACTATATCGCCAGTAATCTGTGGTAATTTATAGCTTTCACGTTTCTTTAAATAGCTAATTTTATTATTAGCTTCATCCATAGTATTTACTATCAGATTATATATTTCTTTTTTCTATTTAGTATTCGTAGCTTCTTTGAAAGCTTTTGTATTATCGTATAATGATTTTTTAGGCTGATAATACTCTGGATCTTCAAAGTTATAATTCTAGTTAACTAATTCTGAATCTTTATCTAATTCCTAGTTCATTCTACTTAGTCTCATTTCTATGTACTGAGAGTCCTTTGGAACTAACATTTTATAATAAGATACAGGACTAGATTTACCATTTACATAAGTATGTGATCTTTCAAACCATTCAGCATACTCTTTAATACCTAAACTCTTATACTTCTTTTTGTCTGCATAATATTCAGGTGTTTCTACTATTTTAGCTATCTTAGAAAACTCAGAGCTACTTCCTTTATGTTTACTATACAATTCGTTTAATTCTATATCTATCTGTAATAATCTATCTTTTACTTCTTCCTGTAATTTATAGGCATCAGTTAAAGGCTAGTTATTGTTTCTACCTAGGCTTAATAGTTTTCTTCTTTCTTCTGTTAAACTATCATACTTTTGCTAATCTTCTCCCATATTAGCTCTTTCTAGACTCTAAAGTAGATTAGTAAATTCTTCAGTATATTGATAGCTGATATTACGCTGCATCCACTTATTAAACTAATCTTCAGATAATTCTTGTTTCTTTTGATCTATTATATTCTATATTTCTTCTTGAGAATACTTAGTTGATTTAATTTTGCCTTGACCTATAGTTTCATAAAACTTCTGTAAGTCTTCTGCTATTTCCTTATCTTCTCCAGTCTTAAGTTCTCCATTTTGATAATAATCATTAGCTAAGTTTCTCTTTACTGAGTAAAGACCATCTAACTACAGCCATTGTTTATTTGTAAGGCATTCTAAATGTGGTCCAGTTTCATCAGTAACGTCTTCTATTAAAGTGTTTATTTCATTATTGATCTACTTTAGACGTAATCTAGTATTTGGATGCAATTCGTTATATGCTACATAATACTCTGGCTTAAATTTACGTTCACAATGCTGTTCTAGCCACTGTTCTTTTTCTTTTAGATAGTTATAATAGTCTTCTAATTCTAAAGCTGCATAATTATTATCTACTACTCCATACTTTGAATCTAGATCTGATAAGAATTTCTTCATATCCTATCTAAATTGTCCATAATTTCTATCTCTAACTAAGTATCCAGTAGTATTACCATTATTGTCTTTTTCAAAGTAAAGTAAGCAATCCTTTCTATCAATTTTACTAAACTATCTTATCAACGTTTGAGCTTTATCATTAGCAAATCTACCAACTTCATTATTGATATCTGCCATAAGTCTATGAGCCAATCTGATAGCTAAATCATCTACAGACTTAGTACTCTACAATATTACACGCAGATAATTAATATCAGAATTAGAATTATTAAGTCTATCATTAATATAAGATTCTACATCTTCACTAGGTACTTTATACGCTTCTGAATACTACTTAATTAAAGTTTCTACTTTACTTTTTAAAATACTATCATACTTACCAGATATTTCTAGGTAAGCTCTATAAATTAGGTTCAATCTAGTATTTAACTAATTATGTGTATCTTTATCTAGATCGTTAAAGTATCCTTGTAGATTTAATCTCTTATTAATTTCATTAATCATAGGACCATAGAAATCTAAAAAATCATTCTAGAACTATAACAGACGTTCATTACTGATTAAATCAGGATTCATATATGCATTTCTAATACGCTTTACTACTGGTTTAAATGCTATTGAAGCTTCTTTAATAAAATCAATTAATACTTGTATATCTTCACCTTTCTAAAGCATATCATGATACATATCAATCTATTGTTGTAGTTTAGCTAATTGTAACGGTGGATAGTTTTGAGTTCTTAAAGATCTATAACGACCATTTAAACCACTCATAATCTTATCTAGTATCTTTTTGCTATATTTAGATAACTTATTCAGTTCTGGATCACTATCTTCCATATAGAATATACCATCTCCAAGTCTATTTATATCTGGATTACTATTTCTATCTTCAATAATATCTGATATTTCATTGATAAGTTTTACGGAAGTGTATCCTTCTATCTTATTAGCTAATTTATTCAATCCTAATGCTTTAACTATATTGGATAAGAATTTACGCCATATGGGCATATCATGTTTACCTACTAAATCTCTAAAAGCAGTATTGGACATTATTTCAGATATAAACTCTTTAGAAGATTTTAATCCATAATAAAGTCCTTTACGAGGATACTCTTTCTAAGGGAATTTATTAATAAGCTTATTGTAAATACTATCTACATTAGACCTAAAGGTACTATTATTATCATATTCAGATACAGTATAAGCATGAATCAGCTCATGGTTGAAATGCCTAGTAATATCTTCTGGAGATTCTCTATTAAAAGTTTTATCTAATACTTCTATTGTATTTGTATTAGCATTATAAGCCATAGCCCCATCTAATTCACCTACTAACTTTACTTTTATATTATTTAGAAAATCAGATGAAAACTACTATGCTAAATCTTTTGAAAATTGATCTTGATAATACAACTTACTATTAATCATATTAGACATAGTATCATTAGCATTTGTTTCAGTAAACTGTTGAGGGAACATAGCAGCTTTCATATCAGTACGCTATTCTATTTCCTAAGGTACATAATGCTAAATCATAGCTTTAATAGCTAACTCTCTATTACCATTAAACTATTTTAGGTACTACAGAAATACAGTAGACTAAGCTCCATCAGGAGCCTAGTCAATTGCATAACCATTATTTTCAGATACTATATAATATGCAGCATCTTCGCTGCCTAGCACAGTAGTTAATTCATCTACTGCTGCTTTAACTTCTTTATTTTTTAAATTTAAACACTGCATAATTATTATCCATTACATTCGTTCTTTCTTTGTTTGCCTAACTCTGCTAATTTACTTATGGCTGAATTATCAACATTATTTACATAATTATTTAATTCTATTAATTTACTTCTTAAATATTCATATAATTTAGGAGTACGCTGTTTGCTAATATTAGCTATTTTACTATTAAAGAATCCATCTCCGCTTGGAACAGTAATATTATCGAAATCTCCGCTATCCCACAAGAATTTTATATCTTCTATTTCATCATCAATAGTTTCTTTAAATATAGCAAAATCATTATCAGTCCATCTAGCTTGATTAACAGACATATTAGGATGGTTTCTGTAGAAATACTTCATAGTACTTATAGGCGCAGCATTATCTAATCCTCTCAATACGGCAGTTGTAGGATTGTTTTCAGATCCAAATCCACCATTGCCATATTTAGTTTTGTACCAACCATCAGATATTACTTTACCGCCAGAAGTTCTATCTGTATTATCAGTGAATATGTACAACGTTCTAGGATTATTAATAGCTTCTTGTCTATTGTATCTACTAATACTTCTATTAATCTTATTTTTATTATCAGATTGTATTTCTGTATTTTCTGTGATTACTGGATTATTCAATTTATTATCTGTTACAATATATACATTTTCTCTAGCTCTAGATACAGCTACATACTTAAGCTATTGTTGAGTATCAGTGTCAAACTTAGCACCAGTAATAGTATCATAATATATCATAACTTTGTCATATGTACCACCCTGTGACTTATGAATAGTATGAGCATATCCATAGTCTATAGATTTCCTAATCTTAAGCCTACCATTTTCCTGATAATCTTTCATAGTTATAGTATTCAACTTAATATCAGATAAAGCTTTTTGAGCAATACGTACAATATCAAAATCTCTAGACATAAATGCTTTAGATATCATCTTATTGATGCTTTCTATTTCATTAGCTATAGCTTTTAAATTCTAAATACTAGTATTATTATCTAGTACAAATACCTTATCTGATACTGTTTCATTATCCATAGCATTAACTAATGTAACTTCGTATCCTTCTACTTCTGCTATTACACTACCATTAATAACAGATATGATCTATTTACTTGTCTTATTACTAACACTAGCTACTTTATAGTCTATACTATTACGTATTATTTCAGCTTGTGCTTCTCCATCGTTCAGAGTAACATTATCATATCCCATAAGTAAATCACCTACTTCAATTTGATTAGGATTATCTCCATATAATTGTTTTCTAATCATATCGTTTACTGTAGGTATCATAGCATTAGTAGCACTAAGTATTCTAAAGTTAAAAGGATTAGCTTTATATTCATTAGAATTAACTATATCTTTGATAATCTAGTTTGGTTGTTCACCATCATGCATATATTCAACTCCAAATCCATTTACTAATTTAGTAGTAAAGGATAATGATTTACCATTTCTTAGATTAGTAGCTTCTTCTAGAATAGGATTATCACCAGTTCTTTCTACTTTAGTAAGTTCTACATTGGTAGCTTTATCCTAAAATACTGGAGATATTGCATTATCTGATACTGGTGATAATTGAGCTGGATCTCCTATGTATATTACTTGAACATTATTTTCTTTTTTGAAATCTTCAACAAAGTTATACAAACCTTTACTAACCATCGAAGCTTCATCAATTATAAGTAATTGACCAGGTTTAATTTTAGGTTTACGTATTTGTTCTGTTTTTAATTTCTTAAGATCATAATTACCACTATCTAAATCAACAATAGGAGACAAACCAAATGCAGAATGTAAAGTAATAACCTAAGATTCTGGATTATTCATTTTAGTAACTGCATTAGCTCTATGAGTAGGGGCACTAAATACAGGCTCTATTCCTATGCTGTTCAAATACTTATTAAATATACTAATGATACTAGTTTTACCAGTACCAGCATATCCAGATAATGTCACACTATTATCATACTTGCTAGGATTATTAATAAAATCTTCTAATACTAATAACGCATGTTCCTGCTATTGATTTAATTTAAACGGAGTATTTACAACCTTACCATTTCTAAATCTAATGTAATCTCCAACAATATTTACAGTAGAAGATCCAGATTCATCAATTTCTTCAAAAGTATCATATTTAATAGGTGCAAAATCTCTAGGAATTTTCAAGCTGAAAGTAGAAGTTGGAGCAGTAGATTTGTGATTTCTAGTTGGAGCACCCTATAATTCTTCTATACTAATATTTAATGCTGCTGTAACTGGTTTATAGTCACGTACTAATTCTATATTATTGGCAACATTAATCCACTTAGATCTATTCATTTTGTTACCTAAGTTGATAATATTTTTGATATCGTTGATACTAAATGCTGATTTAGCATCTAATGCTCCATTAATATTATTAAATTCAAACATAGAATTAGAATAATTATCGTATTCTTTTACAACTCTACCTTCTTGATTTAAACCTTTCTTATTAGTTATTACATATACAGGTCGTTCTTGATCTTTATCATCAAATACATTTCCAATATATTTGTATAAAACAGTATTAGCTGGATTATTATCATATGCTAATTTTACCTTTATATATGGAGTATATACATTTTGTTTAGATTCATTTCGACCAACTGGTATATAATTAGGTATCATCATTACTGGATACTTACTTCCGCTATGATTTTTATTTTCACTAAATAATACAGGGAATTGTAATTGATCTTCTACTTTATCTGTTTCAGAACTAAATACCTTTTTATACAACTGAGCAGGCTTAACAATTTTATTATTTGTCCAATTGTTTAAGAAGAAGTTATCAAAATCTAAATCTGTAACATTAAATCTTTCTGTAATACTTCTCATATAATCTGCATAGCCAGTACTTTGTATAGCACTTATTGGTAGTAAGTTAAATATACCATTCTTAGTAAAGTTACCAGCAGTAGTAGCTAATTGGTATCTTATTAAATCTTGAGCAAATTGCTTTATTTCAGGATAATCTGATTCTAACAATTCTTCCCAATATTGATTAAGATTCTGCTTCAAATACTTATCATCATCTGATATTCTATTCTTTATAATAATATCTGGAGCATTATATTTATCAGTACTCATCTTGGTTAAAGTACCAAGATAGTTAAGTAACTGATTACCTATTTTACCATCCTATGTAAGCATTTCTGGATACTTACCTGCTAATATATCTGCTTTGATTTTTGATAATCTCTTAGCCATAGTATCTGTACCATAAAACATATCATACAAATCTATACCTTCTTGATTTAAGAAAGAGTATCTTAATGATCCTTCTAGTTCATTAGAGATTGTTTTATTTAAAGATTCATCATTAGTATCTATTCTATTTATCATAGTAAGTACTTGACTTATAGCAGATTTAAAATCTCTCTTTCCTCTAATCATTATATTACTAAACATATCAGAAGGACCAACAATACCGTTGTTAATCTTGGTCATTAAGAATGTACTATTCAAATAGTTTAGTATATCATCTTTGTTAAACAAAGTAGAATTAGCAATTAAGCTTTTTAGTCTATATAAGAATCTATCTTGTTCAATAAAGTTACCACCAAATCGTTTGGTATCAATCTGAGATAATTGAACTAATTTAGACATATCTTGAGCTAAATCATTAAGTTGGATAAACAATTCAGATATCAATATTTGATTCTTATAATAATTATAAGTTTCTTCACTAGTAAGATTATCTTTCTGACTTAGTTGCAATTGCTGTATTAAGAAATCTCTATCTGTAATATCAGTAGCAAAATCTTCAATTGAATATAAACCAGTGGATCTACCTTCACTATCTAATTTTTGCATTACGATATCTCCAGTTTTACTCATTTCAAGATCTAACTTCTTTATACCTAATTCTGTAGCAGCTTTCTTATATTTATCATAGTATGATTTACGTATAGTAGTAATCTCATCTTTTACTATAGCTGTCTTACTTTTGCTATCATCTACACCATATATACCAGATGCTCTATCATATGCACTAGCCATATCTTTAAGTATTTGCTGTGGTAAGAAATAGAATGTATCTTTACCATAACCTACTCTAAGTAAGAAATTACATATATTATATGTATATTGTCTTACATTAAGTCTAATAACATATGGGTCTTTAGCAACGTCTACATGAGCATTAATCATAGCTGATATCCAGTCTAATATACGTAATCCTTCTTCTTGGAACTTTATAGGATTACCTTGTTCATCTAATAGTATATTGCCTTTTTCATCTCTTTGATATACTATTTCGTTTCTACTTTTAATACCATCAAGTCCAACAAAACCTAATCTTTGTAATAAAGATATGTTTGAGAACTTAAGATTAGCTAACTAAGTTAAGACATGATTTTTATTATTAAGAGCAAAAGGACCAATACCAGTTTTACCACCAGAATATTCATACTTTTTATTCATTTGATAAGTAGGAGATAGCTCTCTAAATGGTATTCTATCACCTAATTTACCTTGACCATCTACAATAGGAAGAATCTCTTCTTTAATTATTCCAGTTACTTTATCAAGAGGTAATCTAGTTTCATCCACATTTTTCTTATCAGTAAGTACTGCTAGATATGTATCAAGTAACAAGTTTTCATTAGCCTCTCTACTATTAGCCTCATATACATTTGTAGGACTACCTATACTTTCTAGCCATCTGTTATACAAAGTATAAGTAGCAGAATATCCTCTAGCTGTTTCTTCTAATTCTCCGCCTTGTTCTTCTGTGTATCTTCTTTTTAAATATGCTTCAAATGTTTCATTACTCTTCTGTTTCTTAAATTCTACCTTGTTGCCTTCTTTATCAAAGTTATATCTTGCTATATACAACTTATCAATATCGAAGTCAGAACCAGTTTGAGTAGTAAATTCATCTGGTAATATAATAGTATCACCTACCACAGAAGGAAGTACATCAACAATTCTAAGTCCAGCAATAGAAGATAGACCTTGTGTAGGAATACGATAACCCATAGCCATAGGACCTGCTTCTTGACCAATAATCTTATGTTCTATCAACCAATCTCTAGCTTCTACAAAACTCTTATTTTTATAATCTGGAATTATGTGAGAGAACAAATTAATAGAAATGATAGAATCCATACTACCATCTTTGTTTATGTTAAGTAGAGGTTTACCATTATTAATGGCTCTACTACCTACAGCCTTTATAGATTTAAATCCAAACGAAGACATCTGAATAAATGCTCCACCAGGTAACTCCAAATCAATAGCCTTTTTATTAGTAGTAGATGTTAATTTGGTTTCTACCCATTTACTATCTGGCAATGCTGATAAAGGTACTTTAAAGTCTGTACCATCTTGATTTACTTCAAGAGCTTCTTCTATATCTTTACCCATATTAGATGCTCTAGCTTCTTTAATTAACTGTTTAGAAGCCTTAGTATAATCAAGAGTATTATCAGATAAGAACATGTCTTTTACTTCTTTAAAGCCTTTATTGGATATAGCGTTGATAGTACTAAACAATTGTTCTTTAATCTGTTGACCAGTTATTTCATTATTGGTTCCTTCTTGATATACTCTATTCATTACTAGATTAGATACAGCAACTGTAGATACCTGAGTACCGAACAATGTTCTATCATGAGTATGAGGATCTGTTATAAGCTGTCTTCTAAGATTTCTGAATTTCTAAGTAGTAATATGCATATTACTTAGATCATTTATCTCATTATTCTTATAATCCTTATATATATCAGTAGCTCCTTGTATACCAACTTTAACAGCAGATTCAAATGCTACTTGATCAATAGGAGTGAGTCCTTGATACTTACCAATAGCATTCATTCTATCATATATTTCTCTATTATCTCCAGTAGCTAATACTTTAAACATAGGGAACATAGCCATCTTATTAAACACAGGTATACAATGTTTTAAATTGGCATCATATGTATAACCAAAGTAAGTAGTCTTTAATGGCTTAATTAACGTCTTCAAAGATTTAGCATATAACTCTGCATCATTCAACCAGTCTGCATCACTTTCCATTATGTTAAAAGCTTCTTCAATTTCATCACTCCATTCTCCAAGCATTTTAACAATATCTCTATACATCTAAGGTCTAATATACACGGCAGCATCGGCTTGATTAATATTACCTTTAGTACCTTTTTTATTCATACCATATGCTGATGCATCTTCTACAGCTAAATCTTTAGCTAACCTGAATATTATAGGATACTTTTCCTCTGCTGATTTAGGATCTTTCATTAACTCATCTACTTGAGATTCTGTTAAACCTTCTTTTTCGATAAGTAATTTTCTAGTATTAGAGAAAGTAAATAAGTCTTCCAGTTCTTTATGCTATCTACTAGGTATTTCATTATCATTAATAGTAGTATTAGTATAAGTCTATCTATTCTATAGTCTTCTATATTCTTTGATATTCTTATCTACACTAGTATACCATTGAGTTCTTAAATTATCTCCAGTAGACAATACAGCACCTAAACGTTTGATTTTATCATCGTCATTTTTAAAGAAAGCAACATCACCAGTAAATATCTTTTCTGTTTCTAATACAGATATGTTATAGTTTATCATATGATTACCAATCATAGTTAAAATAGCATATCTTTCTGCTTGGTTAGATACATTATTATTAGGATGTGCTAAGTATATTTCTTTAAATTTGTTTAATACAACATTATCTAATAGCTTGTTCTTGATAACTTTAGGATTCTTTTTATCTCTTTCTATTATGCCCAACTTTTCACAAGTGTCTATTTCTTGCTTAAGTTGCATATGTAGATTATCATTAATCTTCTAGAAAGTATCCTTTGGAGTAGTAAATAGTTCCTATTCAATCTCTTTTAATGTCTGTATTATATTACCTTCTTTTACAGAGTTTTTGATTCTTTCATTTAAATCTATCCACTTAAGTTGACCATCTATTTTTGTATAGTATCCAGTAAAATGTCTAAATAAACCACCTTTACCAGATGTGTGATAGTTCTTAATAGGTTTCTTAACGTCTGGAAGAGAATTATAATATTCTACTATAGTATTATATTCATCTTCCCAACTGCGATATAAGTGTTTTAAAGCTTCTCTATTAAACTATAACTTTAAACTATTACCAACTTGAGTAATTGACATTTCTTTGTTGAATAATCCTACTCCACTAATAGTAAACCATGTCTTTTTATCAGCCATAGTTGGGAATATAATATGATTATTATAAGTAAATGTCATTTTAGCTAAGTAGTCTTCAACTGGTGAAATACTTAGATAATCTCTACCTTTATCACCTCTATTCTCTCCATAGAAATTAACAAAAGTATTTAATCTAATAGGACTATTATTATTAACAGCAGATAGAATCAAAGAACTTCTACAATAAGTATCAGCATTCAAATCATTTAATGTAGCACTATCGTGACTATTAAGCCATCTGACTTGATCTGACACAAAACAGTTTAAAGTCTTAGTAAAAATAATATTATTGTTAGGACCTAATACTGATATTTCAGTATCACTAGGATGAGTTACAGCTTGCGCTTGTGCTAATGTATTAATGAAGCTGCTCTTACCCAAGTTCATATATATCTAGTCTAGCTGTCTTACTGTAGCTATACCTTTTTTATTAGTATACTTTATCTTATTATCTATAAGATTCTGAAGAGTGCCATTAAATAAATATTTTAATGCTCCAGCTTCATTACTTAATATTAACTTAGATATACCATAAGGTCTGTCATTAGGTAATAATCCTTCTATAGTATCATGATCTACAGTGATTCCAATAGAATTTAATATATTAACTAATTCATTGATATAAGTATCTACATCAGTATTAGTAATAGTATTTCTATTATCTTCCACCTACTTATATAACTTATTAAATCTACTTATAACTGCGCTTATTTCAGATTTATTAGGTTTTGTTTCAGTTTCAGTTCTTTCTACTAAAGAAGAATTAAAGAACAAATCCGACCAAGTAGAAGGATACATTTTAGTAGCTCTTTTATTTATTCCATCATCTACTACAAATGATGTACCTTGTTCAGTTTGTTGATAATGTACTTCTACAAAATTCTAATCAAAACTTTTAACAGTTTGTAATATTTGTGTCTGAAGATTTATATCAATATCTCCATTCAATCTCTTATATAAGAAAGCAAAGAAAGCATTACCTTTAGCTAATCTAGCACATCTACCTAATAATGAAGTTTCTGGATCTTGTCCAGGTTCAGTACTAAATGATTCTACTGTACTTAAGTTTTTAAGAATTAGAGCATAAGCAGTATCATAATTAACTATCATAGGTAAGCCAGTAATAGTATTAATTCTAGTACTAAGAGTTCTAGCTTTTACTCCATCTATATCCTTATAGCTAAAATATGTATCTGATAAAGTAGCAAAGAACATTTTTGCACTAGCCAATGCGTTATTCTTCTTATCAAATTCATATCCAGCCTTATCGTAGTTCTATATACCATTGCTTTCTCTATCTAGGAATTCTTCATCCATATTTTGATTTATAGATCTAATTCCCATCTGTTCTAGCATTGGTTGTAGGTGATACATAAATACATCGAAGTTATCTACTATTTCTTGTAACGCTTCCTTCTGTTCAGTAGTAGTTCTATTTGATTTGATAAACGATAGTAAAAGATTTTTAAGCTTAGTGTTGCTTAAATTCTATACATCTGATATATATTTGGCGCCATTAGCTATAAACAAACAAGCTTTTAAGCTATCTAATGCTGAATGAAAGTCTTGTAAAGTTGGGAAGTGTTTCAAAGTTATATCTTTATTAGGACCAACTTTATAATAAGCTCCATCAGTATAAGAATCTAAGAAGTCTTTAAGAGATTCTTCATTAAGCTGGTAATTAGAAAAATCTCCATATTTAATAGCATCAAATATTTTATTAAGATTTGTAGGATCAATATTAGAATTAATATGCAAGAATTTTTTAATATTACGGAATATCTTATTGATATAATATCTTAAAGTAGATTCTTTATCATTAAGCATATAATCCATAAATCTATCTGCTATTACTTCTTCTAGTTGCTTATTGTCTAAATTACTATACTAATTGTTTTGTTTTCTAAACTCATCATATAATTTATTTCTAGTATCCCTATCTAACATAAGTAAAGATACTCTATGCCAGGCTTCATGATACTGTACTCCTTCAATAGCTTTATTAGATATAGCAATTCCATCTGCTCTGGCTATACCATACACAGCAGAACCATTAGCAAATTCTCTAATAACTCCATCAGTTACTTCTATTTGTTCGTCAGTAAGACCTAACTTCTTTTGTAACCACTTTTTAGCCTTTTTAGTATTGATAAATTTACTTTGCTTTAACTAATTACTATTTAGTATTTTAGGAGCTCCATCTAATCCTAAGAAACTTGACACAGCATCAGAATCTGCATCTGTAAATTCATCATATGATTTATCTTCCGTTTTGCTACTTAATTCTTCACCAGCATCAAAAGTAGGAACTTCATATAAACTGAACTTCTTTTTAGTAGGCGATTGAGATTCTGCTTCTAATTTCTTTTGTTGTTCAGTAGGTTTAGAAGATATTACTGGATAATCAATATATACATAAGGTCTAGTAAACAATCTATCTTGTAGATCGCTTAATAACTTACCGTGTTTAATTAAGTAAGCTAAAGTGGTTAATCCTTTTGGATTATCCTCATCTGTTATTAATTTACCATTTACTCTCTTTAACCCAACATCTTCTAAATCAAATTCTAGTCCAGGAACTAATTCTAAATGATCTACATTATCATCTATCATAGCTTCTCTGAATGATTTAGGTAGTGGTTCCCATAACAGAGTCTTTTCTGTATTCCAATGTAAATTATCTGTAATAAATTCTACCAAGTCTTCAAACCCAGCATCTGTTCTTAGTTTAGATAAAAGAACTTGTTCTCTACCTAACTAAGCCCAACCTTCCTTATAATTTACAAAGAACTATTTATCTGCTAAAAATGCATATCTAGGATCAGAAGGATCTAGTATAGTAGAATTACCATAGTTAACCACTAGTTGAATTACATCTTCTGGATACACGGCTTCATTGCCAGTCTATCTATATAGTATTACATTAGCTAAGTATCTAGCTAAATCTGAAGGACGATTATCTTCATTACTGAATCTAGCTTCGTTAAGTTTAATATTCCTAGTAATACCAGCTGGAGTATTTTGTGCAGGCGGATATACAAATATTTTACCAGATCCACCTTTACCTTCCATAGGAAGACCATTTCTATCCATGATTATAAAATGATCTGCTATACCTTTACCTATACCAAACTTAGTTTCTGAATCTAATATATTATGTAAATCTCTAACTCCTAAAGATTTTATATCTAATAGATTTCTATTTATTACTTCTCCTTCTTCTGTTCTATTAACATTAAAATTACCATTAGTAATAGTAATATTCTTAAATGTTATTTCACAATTAGGATCATTAATTTTAGCTTCAATAATTTGATTACGTAATTCACGAATTCTATCTTCTTCTGATTTAGATAATTCTCTACCATGAGTTCTGTATATACTTTTAGCTCCTTCAATGGTTTTTAAAGTAGCCATAAACTTTCTACCATCTTTAGCTTCTATTTCTATATATATAGGAGCTTCATCCCATGTAGCTTTATTTGCTGGATCGTATGATCCAAACTTAGAATCTTTAGGACCAATCTTAGCTGTAACTTTACTTTCAGCTAACATACCTGGAGTAGATAGATACTCATTTAATGATCTTCCAGATTCATAACCCTTAAACATAGGTTGATCATTATCTGGCTGATAATATAAAGTTCCATATACTAATTCTGTAGGTTCTTCATCATTAACCTAAACATTGTCAGTAGATAAGCTGTATAACCAATCGTATATTTTGCTAGCTTCTATATCTTGTTCAGTAATAGGAGCAGAAGGTTGTTCTGTATTACTAGTAACAGTATGAGTTTGTGGAACGACTTCCTCTGTCTGCATTGAAGGTTGTTCCTAAACGGAAGGTGTATCCTCAACACTCTATGTACCTTCATAATCAGATGCATTTTGATCTACTGTAGCTTCTGGATTATCTGCTACATTATTAGTATTATCTTCTGATATAGTTTCTTCAGGATTAATTAAATCTTCTTCAGTTAATTCTTCTGCTACTAATCCTTCATAGTCTTCACTTGTATCTACGGTTGTACCTAATTCCCAAAAGGATTTAGGAGATACAACTTCTTTTTCTTCTTCTTGTACAGGTTGTTCAGAAGAAACTTGAGTAGGCTGAGAAACAGCTTTTTCCTCTTCTTCAGTTTCTCCTGTTAGTTGTTGCTATGTCTGTTCAAGTATAGCTGATTGCTAATTAATTAGTTCTTGAATTTTATCTGCCTATTGTTGCGCTTTATCAATACTATCTTGTAACGTTATAGTATCTGAAGTATCTTCTTCATCAATATTAGCAGGTTCTTGTTGTGGAGTTTCCTCTTCTTGAATCTGTTCATCTTGATTTATAGTATCTTCAGTAATACTATTCTTATATATATCGACAGCCTTATTTAAGGCTTTGTCACTATTTATAAATTTCTTGTATGATTGTTTAGCATCTGTTAATGCAATTTCTGCTAAAAGACTTTTAACTGCATTTGATTCAATATCATCTCTTGAACTTAAAACAATATCATCAGGATTTACAGAGAATTTGTCTTTAACATCTGATAAACCTGACAAACGTCTTTCTATACCTTTTTCAGCTATATAGAACTCATCTAGTTTACTTTTATCTACTATCTAAGATTCTTCTAATACTTTAATGTAATTTTTAATTCCTTCTAATCTTGCTTTATCTAATAAGTAAGCTTTCAACAGTAGGGTATTTTCACTATCTGTATTATCATCAGATAAACTACCTAATACATTATCTATTTCAGAATTAATAGAGTTATAGCTTTGAGCTATATCTTTTACTTGAGTTTCATAATCAGATATAGCTTTATTATACATATCAGTTTTATGCTTATATATAGCAGCAGCAATATGTCTATCTTCTCCTTTAAATTCTCTTACTTTACTATTATTCTTTACAATATCGTATATAGAAGATATGTTTCTTTTTTCATTTTCAAAATCTTCTTTAGTCCAACCATCTGGAATATTAGCAGATTCTATTTGTTGATCTATAGCATCTAAGAATGCTTCTTTATTAAGCATCCTTTTATCTGCTTTATTAGCATATTGAATATACTTATATATATCTTCTTTTGCAGATATATGTTCTGCCATTAAGTTTCTAGATAACTCTGTACCAGCATTATAAGATCTTAGATTATTAGCAGTACTTACAGCTGTAGTTCCACCACCCATGAGTAAACCTATAGCTGCACCTACTTTAAAATTATCTACTAATTCTTTATTTCCATCTAAAGCTGGATCACCGCTAATACCAGCTACAGCAGCTAAACCTTTTAATGCCATAGCATTGTTTTCCATAAACATGGTAGCTACATCAAGAGGATTATACAGATTAGTATCAGATGTATTCTATTCATTTATACGATTACCAATCATGTATTGCGTTACTTCTTCAATACCTTCTAATGCAGCATTAGCACTTATTCTAACTGTAGGTTCTAGTACATATTTAGATAATCTATGTTTAGCTACCTTAGACATTTTAGGAGCTACCTTCTTAGTAGTATAGTCAATTGCTTTATCTAATACCTTAACTGTACCATCAATAGCTCTCTCCGGCAAATTAAGTTTACCAAGTACTTTAGTAAATACTTTACCTGCTCCAGGAATTATGGTAGCAGCTTGAGCTACATCACTAGCTGCTAGAGCCATGTTTCTATTGTAGATATCTTTTAGATTGTTTTTAGTATTGTATCTTAGTGTGTCTAATTCACTATTACCAGTAGGTATATCATAAGCTAACATATCTTCAAATACTTCATCATTGCTTCTATAATTTGAAGAATTCTTATCATTAGAGTATTCTACACCAGTAATACTACTTAGATTCTCTCTACCTATATCTGCTAAGCTATTGATATCTATGTTGTTTTTATTAGCATACTCATAAACATTCTGTTTATAATTATTAGCTACTTCTGATAAAGACTCTCTATCTCTAGACCATATACTAGTACCTACTGTAGCTCCAGCTCCTATTAATGCTGCACCTCCAGCAATTAGTGGAGAATAAGGACCAGTAGGAGATGCTGCAACTTGTGCTGCTAGATAATTAGCAGCAGCAACAGCTGCAAAGTTAACAGCAGTAGCCTATATAGATGAGAAAGAAGTACCTAATGCTCTAGGTACTTGATATGCCCAATTTTCTTGTTCTAATTGTTTCCACTCATCACTTATAGAGTATATACTATTAGTAAAATGTAATATATCTCTACCTCTTTGAATATCTTCGCCTAATTCTTTAGACTTCCGTTCTCTTTCAGAAATACCTTCATTAAGAGCTTGCAATCTTTCTTCTACAGTAGGTTGATATCCATACTGATTATAGTATTTACTAGCTACTTTCTTATATTCATCTAACATACTAGAGTATGCATCAAAAGTAGCTTTGTACTAAGGATATAACTCATGAACTTTATCCGTATCTTTATCTAAATAAGCTCTATTAAGTTGTTGGTCTAACAACTTCATTTCTTTTTCAGTTTCTAGAAATACTTTCTAAAACTCTAATTCATCTTTTTCTTTATTATTCAACAGCATATCTCCAGTAGGTCTATCTACCATATCCTATTGAATACCATTGATAAATGAGAATACCGGATCTGCTATATAGTTGGGTCCTTTTCCACTTTTAGTGGTACTAGCATCTTCAGTAGTTACAATTTTTTCCTACTTAGGAGTTTCTTCTAAAGAAGTAGTATTCAACGGCTTAGTTTGAGCTATATCAAATTCATATTGTTCTTCAGAAGGATTAACTCCAGTTAAAGGAATAAATGTATAATCCTTTAACTCTTGAAGCCTACTTCTCATATTATCTTTACTACCCACAGTAAATGTTTGTTTCTTTGCCATATTATATTATTTATTGAAATCCAAAAGATTCATTTTGTACATCTGGATATAACCCAGATGCTACTGATCCTGTCACATTCAGTTTAAGTGCTTGTTGATTTAAATATTCAGCATTTAAATCATCTCCAGATGTTGGTACACTATTACTTAAATTTAATACATAATATTTAACACCAGGTCTAACAGTTCTAGTAGTATTACTACTCCACTTCTTAGCTATTTGTTCTCCTAATTCAGATTTTTCACCAGAAGTTTTTCCAGATAAGTTAGACGTTTCACTTTCTGATATAGACTGTTTAGAAGTTTGTATTGTAGCTCCAGCTTTTTTCATATCATCTTCAGTAAGACCAGCATTCTTAATATCATCTTCAGATATAGCTACTTTAATTCTCTGCAAATTAGCTGTACTTGGCTAACCGTTCTTAACAACTGGAATAGTTATCATATTATCATTGTTAAGTAATATCATATTGTTAAACTTACCACCTTTCAAAGCATTTATTACTTTATTACGATTAGGATCTACTGCTTCAAATCCAGCTATTTCTGATACTACTCTAGACATTAAATTCAAATTCTCTCCACCAGATATAATTTTACGTCTACCTAAAGGAGTGCTCTATTCATTTTCTGTAATTCCCTGTATAGTACTACTTAACAGATCATTTAATTTAGAGTTACGAACTGTATATCCAAAGTTATTGAATATATCATTAACGGCATAATCTATATCAGTATTTGTAATTTGTAATTTTCCATCCTTCTCTGTACTATACTTTCTCATAATATCTCTAAACATATTATAAGGAGTAGCACTATCTGCAAGTGATCTAAGTTGTTTACTAGCTATTTCTCTAACAACTGGATCATTACTATTGATATCACTCTTTAGTTTCTCATAGTTAGGATTATTAGATAAGTAATAGTTTCTAGCATTATTAAATTTCTATAATCCTGTATATTCTAAAGAATCAGTTAAATACCAAGGACCTTCATTACTTACATTTTGACCAGTTCTAGCTGCTTTTAATCTGTTACTATATTCTAGTTTAGCAAATTCATTTGCCTCTCTATCTTCATATGCAAACTCTCTACCAGCTCTATAAATTCTATCTGTAAATAAAGCTCTAGCTCGGTCAGGAGTAAATCCCTATCTTACTAAAGCGTTTATATGCATTTGAGCTTCTGGAGTATTATATATTGCAGATATATTCTTAGCTATTTGTTCATCAGTTCTATCAGTAGATACACCTGAGTAATCATAACTACCATCTGACCTAATATATCCAGCTTTTAGATTATCAACATAAGGCTTTACTAAATCTACTTCTGATTTATAAGCTAATGGAGCAACATCATTAAATACTCCGCTATCTAAAGTATTATAATTAGTAAAGTCAATTTCATGCCATAAAGGATTATACTTACCAGATAACATAAGTTGCTGATTTACTTTCTATCTCTAAAGTAATCCTTCTCTGCTCTATTGTAACTAACTTAACTCATTATAAGGTCTTGTGTTAATAAACGATTGTATTAAAGATCTACCTTCTGCTGTTTTAATCAAATCAGGATTAGCTGCTAATTTATTTACTATATCTTGTCCAGCTCCAACTGTTAAATCATACCATCTCTTAGTATCTATAGCTGACGGAGATCTAAACTCTGACCACTTAGTAAACTGATTACCTAAATCCTAATAAGCTTTATCTACTCTTTCGTTATTTGCTTTACCTATAGCATATAACTATTCAAAAGGTATTGGTGTATACTAACTAATATACTCACTTTCTATTGGTTTATCAAATCTATTCGTTGCCATTATCTTTTCAAATTATTATATAATTTAGTTAATTGATCTGATGTCATACCATATTCCAAATAAGGTAACATAGCTTCTAGTACAGCAGAGTCTCTTTTAGTTAAACGTTTATCTTTACTTATCTACTATATTCTTGTAGATAAATCACCAAATCCTTTTCTACGAATATTTCTAGTAGCTGCATCATTTTGAGCTTGTTCTACAGAAGCTAAATGTCTAGCATTAGCATACTGTTGTCCCCATTGATTAGCTATTTGAACATTGTTAAATGCCATTTGATTTTCAGCATTATTTTTAGTAGCATAAGCATTAGCAATAGCTTTATTTCTATTAACAGCTGACTACAAACCAAATGCCATATTAGCTCCAGTATTAGGATTAATATTAGCCATATTGTATCTAGCAATTCTATCACTTAGTGTAGCTTCCCTAAGTATAGGATCTATATTATAATCAGCAGGACCATATACTGGATCATAAGTATATGTTTCTACTCTTTCAGGACTACCTGAGAATATATTACCAATAGGTCCAGCTAATGCGGCTATATTGTCTATTAGATCTAACCAGTTATTATCACTTGGAGCTTTTGGCTTTTTACTATTTGTACCATATATATTACCTACTGGAAGCTGTCCAGGATTACCAGTATAGTTAAAGTATTTACTACTTCTAGCATTAGCAGTATCTACATTACCAATGGGAGCATTGATATTATAAGGAATACCTAATCTATTTGCTACTTCAGAAGATGGTATATGTCTAGGTCCACTACTTTGATTAGATCTACTATCTACATATGCTTGACCAATCTTATGCCAATCACCATACTTTCTATCTGTCATTAAAGATCTAGCTTGTTCTACTGTAGGTATAACTCCTTTATTCTTACCTAAGTAAGTAGACATATCTCCATATTTACCACCATAGATATCCTTAACGTCTTGATCTGTAATACTATTAACCCAGTTTAAATAATCTTGTGTATAGTTATTTTTATTTGGATCCCAGTATTTAAAATCAGACATATTTTTATTATATCCATATGGTTTAATGCCTTTAGTACCATCTGCATAAGCAGCTGTATTTTTCTTGTTTATCTTACTGTTTTTTAAAGCTTCTTGCTAATCCAACAATGCTTGATATGCTATTTGATTGTTTCTTTCATTTAACATCTAACTATTTTCAGCATATATATTGTTAGCTTTCTTGTTGCTTTTTTTCATTAACTTCTTTCCCATTTCTGCAAATGTTTTGTTTGTTCCTGGAACTTTAATCTTATCGCTTAATACTTGAGTTCCAACAGGTACATTTAATAAATTAGAATCTGTAGGTTTACCTTCTTCTGGTATAGATCCTATAGTTCCATCTGGTGTTCTTAACATTTCACCATCATCTAAGTAAGCCATAGTAGATGGTACTACACCACCTTTAGATAAACTTAATTCATTATATCCATTTTCCTAATAGTAATCAGCTGCTACTTGTTCAGACATTTGTCTAGCCTGAATACCATTTTTAATTCTACCAGCCTTGTTACGTATATAACTTTTACTATGACCAAATAGACCTGCTATTCCTGATGGTAATTCATACTCACCAGTCTACTCATTAATAGAACCGCCAGAACCTATACTTGAAGTAATACCACCAATAGCTCCACCTATTACTGCTCCCCAAGGTCCACCAATAGATGCACCCATTGCAGCTCCAGATCCTATTCCACCTATTACACCAGCTGCTGTAGGCTTCTTTCCACTGGTAGCATTACCTATCATACTACCCACAGCACTAACTCCTTGTGTAACCACATTCGCTTTATCTACTCCACTCATATTACCCCAGTTTGAAATAGCATCAGCACCGAAAGCATATTGAGGAACTCTTTTTAATTTCTTAGTTTTCATATTATAACATTGAATATCTATAAGTTGTTTTAACATAAGGAAGCTTAAATTCTCTGTTATCGTTACAATCTAATGTATAATTACAGATTAAGTATTTTCCTCTCATCCTTCCAGCATAAGACATATTAGTCTATTGTTGCTAACCTGGATTATTTTGTTTCTCTCTACTTATTGGGAATCTAAATGTATCTTCTCTCTACTCTATCTATTTCCAATCAATAGGTTCTGTTTCCTAATTCTTAGTATTAAAGTGTATATCAGATATTAATGTAGGCTTAGTTTCATCTCCAATGTCTACAAATTCAGCAGAGAACCATTGATTATCGAATACTTTAGTATATGCTATATCTTTGTTAACTACAAATCTAACATAAGATATTTTCTCTTCTTTAGTAGTACTATTAACATCATACATATTATGTAAGTAATAACAATTGTTATTCTTAATAGTTACTAGTCTAGTAGAGAATGGGAAGAACCAGTTCGGATTATGAGTATAGAAAGAAGTAAATACATTTAATTGTTCATTAAATATTAGACATCTATCATATATTCTAAACCATACTTCATTGTATTTCTTATCGTAGAATGACACCGGATTCTTTCTAGCATTATCTGGCAATCTATTTAAATATGTCTATACTTGTTTTACTTTAGATAATTCATTAAAATCATTGCTAAGTGAGCATATAACATTTTTATCTAAGTCATACCAATACAAAGTAGTTTCAGAATTAGTAATACTCTTATCATTAATAATACTATCTCCATTTAAAGTAACTAGATAATCGTATCTAGTAAGAATACCACCAGTACCTAATGTTAAAGCTCCAGCATTATTATCGGTAATCAAAGACCTATCATTAACAGAGGCTATACCTACAGCACTATCCTAGAAGAAATACAATTTGTTCTTAAATACTTTAAGATTAGTAACTGGTCCATATGTACTATCTGTATCTAAATAGTTAGCAAACTTAAATTTAGTCCAACTATCTGTCTGTTCATTATTTGTCTTTAACTCTGAACAAGTAATTCTATTCATGCTTTTAACATCATCTTCAGCATATATAGATTTTTGTATATAATTCTTACTAGTACTAGTATTAGAGTAAGCAGCATTATATACGTACATTGGAGTTTTCTAAGTATATAAAGTATTCATCTATCCTGGATCTGTTAGGAAGTAAACGTTAGCCTCACCAGTTTGACCATCTCCAGATGATTCTACTATGTCTTGAGAATAATGTTCATCATTTCTATAGTATAAGTTTATACTAGATTCTAGTGGAATATAAGCTCCAACATATCGCTTAAAACCATTTCTATCATCAGGGTCATTTCTAGTAAATAGCATAGTATGAGTATAGTCCAATACTCCTAAATATGTATCACCACCAAAACACATTGCTTTATCGTATCCTTCCCAAGATGTTTTAACATAAGTATTAGTACTGTTATATATAGAATAGCTTCTACTCATAAAAGTGTTACCACCGTACTGTGTAGTGTTTTTCTTTATGTTAACAAACAATACAGCGTTGTGTCTATATTTCCTTAATAAAGGAGTAGTACGAATTCCAGTATAATTACCAGAGTATACATCTGGAGCACTAATAGCTAAACATACTCCGTGAGGACCAAGTGCTTCTCTAGAACCAATACTATAGTTTATAAAACCAAATCTATCTATGTAATCTACTATTTGTTTAGCATCAAATGCTTCTTGATATGGAGATATGTTAGTTGGCTTAGTTACATCTTTTATAGGGAAAGATTGACGCAAATTAGAATTATCTTTGTGAGCATAATTCTTACCAAAGAATTGATAGTATTTACATATACCACCACTTACCATATCGCCATCTTGTTCATAACCATCGAATACACCCTAAGAAGCACTAGGTTTATTACCAGTATGTTCAGAATATTCTACAGGTCCACCAAATGGATTTTGTATATTGTTTGTACTTTTACCTAATACTTTAGTAAATGGAATACCTAATCTATAATGCTTATTATTAGCATCATTGCAGTATGTAGCAGAATGAGCACAATATAATGGTACAATATTCATACCACTGGTAACAATAGAATCAGACTTTTCCTTATTAAAGCATATATCAGCAGTTACTAAATCAAATATACCATACGTATCAAATGGATTCTAATCCTAAGCATCTTGTTGTACAAATAGATTCTTACTTGAATTATAGAACCCTTGTACAAATTCTGGAGCTACACCTTCTTTAAAAGTAGGCATAATAGTAGGTCTTCTATCTATACTACCTAAAGAGTATTCAGCTCTATAATCTTCAGTATTATTATACCATCCATTGAATCTAATAGTTTTATTTAGCAATCCCTAAGTAACTATAGTTCTATCAGCTAATGTTCTATCACATCTTACTATTTCATAAGCTACTACATCAGTAGGAAGATTATTCACATAGAACATTATACCAAGTGGATGAGATACTAATTCATAGTTACCAGATCCATCTACTGTTCCACCAAAAGTAAAAGGTTCATAACCTTCAACATCAGCAGAAGGAAATCTAATATCTCCAATCCAATGCACAGGAGAAGGTATATTCTTATTGTTATATAATATTATACCGTATCTATATACTTCATCTCTTTGATGGCTTAGAAAATTAGATACATAGTAAGGATCACAATAGTTCCTTATTCTAGACTTACCATCACTATTAAATGTGTATACTAATTCCTTTGTTTCTGGACATACTAATTTAATAGTATTATAAGATTTTTTAGATGATGATAAGCTCATACTATATGGTACAAATTTATCACCTTCATCATCAACTACTGGAGTATTATCAGACTCTATCAAATCTGTTATAATAAACCTATAACTGATATTTAAACCTCTACCACCTCTAATAACTCCATTATCATCATATCCAAATGCATATTCATCTGTTGGATTATTAGGATATACCATTGAACTATTCATTGGGTTTATACAATCATGTTCTTCTGGTATAACTAAATCTGTTTCTGGACTAATTAGTTCTTGAAAAGTAGTAGTAATATCTTGGTTACTTATACTAGAGTTTAATTTAATGATACCATTACTATTACATCTATATGCTCTAGCATCATAATCTACATCCCAAGTTAACTCCTACACATTAGAAGCAAACAACCTATTATCCATTTTTGCTATACTCTTAGCATTAAATTCAAATGGAACAAGATCATTAAATTCTTCTATACTTAATTCATTAACATAACTGCTACCAACATCATTGTAATTAAATGTTATTACATTATCCTCAGATTTAGGTAAGTCTAACTCATTAATTACATATATCTTAGGAGTTTGAGTATTGCTAGTATACTGAATACTAATGATTCTTATTTTTTCAAATCTACCATCATTAAACAAAGTAGCTTGTAACATACAACCTTTATTTGTACTCTCACCTTGTCTATCACCTTTAAATGTTTTAGATGAGTTTGAATTACTAGATGATATAGGTATCATAGGACTTAATGAAGAAGTAGATGTTTCTCCGCCATGTACACTAAATAATTGATAACAATATTGTATCATACCGGCTGGTAAATTACCAGATGTCAATTCGATAAACTTAAATGGTGCAATAGTTGAACTTGGTAGTAGATCAAAGTAAGTATCATCTTCTATGTGATTAGTCTTATCTGTTTTATATTGAGCAGATATATTAATACATTTAATAGAAGAAGTACCATCAGATATATATATCTTACTTACTTTATCTGACTCATAATTAGTAACTATAGCTACTTTATTAACTAAGTTCATAACAGCAGATACTACTAAAGTCCAAGTAGGTTTAATACTGTTGAAATCAGTTATAGCCCATACATTATTAATATAAGTACCTTCATACAATTCCATAGTAACTACTATACCACATTCTTCTACTATCTTCTTAGTAGAATTGTACCATCTAGTTACTGCTGTACCAAGTATATTTTCAGATGCTTCAATACCACCTTCGTACTATCTTACATCTTCTATGTTCTATAGAATACCTGTAGTACCAGCATTATCTGTGAGTAATCGAATATTCTCAGCCCATCTATACTAGTTGTCAGCTAACATAGTAATATCACTGTCAATATTCATACCACCAATAAATGTATTTACTTGGCTATTTATCTCCATAATCTATTATAATTCTAGTTCTAATTATAAATTTCTTGTCTATCACCAGTAGTACTAAAGAAAGTACGCTCTTCATCCATTTCTGGAACTAATGTATTCCATATGTACTTGATATTAGTTAACTCATCCTGGTTAGGCATTAATGATTCAGCATAAGCTTGCTTTCTATAGAAGTTATAAGAGTTCTTAGCGTCTAACCATAACTATCTGTGTACATCACCTTTTATATATTTAATATAAAGAATCTTCTACGCACAATACCAGAAACAAGCTTCAAAGTACGACTATACATCTGGCATCATCGGCATACCATCTTCATCAGTGTAGATAGCATGATATGAGATTTTTGCATATCCTTCTGGAACATTTGAGATGAGATATCCTGGTTTGACATCATATTGTGGCGTATAACTGAAATTAGTACCGTTAAAAATAGTGTGCTGTAATCTACCATTTTTGCTACAAACTGTATAATTATTAATCAATGCGCTAAGTGTCTATCTAGTGTTAGTATCTTTATTAAGTATTTCTAATGCGTCTTTATCTTTAGTAATATTGTGAAGGTTCTTTACTAACGGTATTAATACATCATCGTGTATAATCATATTGCAACAATCACAGTTATCTTTTCTGTCATAAACACTGAATGTACCTGTACTCTTCTTCATAGGTATCCAACCACCACAATCACATGTAGAGTAAGCTACACTGTTTAATCTTTCTAAGTCACATGGTAACTTAGCCTAATAACCATTGATAGGTATTACTTCTACTTTATGATCTAGTTGATTAACTGAACCTATATTCATTAAAGCCTCTCCAATCCATTGACGTATATCTGTAATAGGTATTTCAGTTTCATTTAAACCTAAGTCCGCAATTACTTTAGCAATCACGGCTTTACTACTTGTCATTTTATATATCATGGCTGCTATTCGTAATCGTGAATATTCTATTTAATTATTTGTGCTAGATGTCTTTTATTTGCTCTAGTAAGTACAATCTAATACTTACTCTTATTAGACACTAGCATATCCTATTTATTCCAATAAAGTCTATACTTATAGAATCCTGAGTGTTCATTAAGTAAGTAAGTAAGTTTACCTAATTCTTTTGTAGCTTTATAATCTATTCTAAGACTTCTACCATCTAAATGTTTAGGTTGTTTCTTTACTATTTGTATACTACCCATTCTATAAGGTAATTTAACTTCTTTACTTTCTTCTAGTAACTAATCTCTTAAGTAATAAAAGTAATCTGTTACTATCTTTCTATAAGTAGTATAATCTATATCATATACTGTATCTGGTTCTATACTACTTAAGTAATGATTATAGAATGAAGGTATAGTATAAGATACTGTTTTATTAGCTGATTTATTTAATTCATTCATCGTCTTATACTTCTGTTAACATTCTAATTCATTACATTCTAAGTATCATCTTTACTATCATTAGTAGTATCAGATACTTGCTATCTCATAGTTAAGAAATCTTTAGTAAAGATTAACTACTTAACAGTTCCCCACATATAAGCTGGTAAAGGATATTCATCCTTATCTGGATTGTAACACAGTTTGTCTTCAGTAGGATCTTCAGCAATTATTTCTACATCAATATATTCTAGTTGGTTAGCATCACCTTCTACATATATTCTATTACCTTTAACATATGCAATATAATCTTTACAGGTATACTTTCTATATCTCTAGAATTTCATCTTAGTTTCAGAACCTAATTGAATAATATTACCATATGCATCCTTTACTGTTATTACTGAAGTAGTAAGTTTAGTACCAAGTAAAGTAGGTAGTTCTTTATCTCCTTGGTATTCTACATGACCTGGATCTTCTTCTATTTTATCCAAATGCATGCGTATAGTCTAATAGAAGATCTAGTCTAATTGTTCTCCCTTATCTAACTTCTATTTTAATAAGTAAGCTCGATAAGTTTTAATCCACAATTCTATCTAGTATCTACTGAGCTTTTCACTCTCAGTAATCTAGTTATTTCTAGCTTCTAATAGAACATCATCAATGAGCTCATTTAATGTCATATTCTATATATTTAAATTATAATTATAATAGTATTTAAACGCATTTTAAGACTACCTGTGCTATTTTAATATATTTAGGTTACATTAGTGAAGTATAACTAATAGCTGTTCTTATAACTACATATAATAAAAAAGGTAGACTTTTTAGTCTACCTTAAATATCTTTTATTTTATCTGTGGAGCTGGCAAATTAGGCATAGGCGGCATTGGTGGTTTTGGGAATCCTCCCATAAACATCTTCTTAGCATCTTCTATCATCTTCCTAATATCAGCGACATCATTCTTTAAATCATTTATTTCTTTACTATTGTCAATAGTATTTGTTATTATAGGAGCTTCTACCTGTGCTTCTAGTTGATCTAAAATATCTTTACACTTCTCCATTTCTTCATCATACTTACTTGCTGCTTCTTTTTTAGCTTTGAACTCGTTGTAGTTCTATCTAACCATGTTAGCTATTTCTTCTTTATTAGTAGCAACAGTAAGTCCTATAGAAGTATCATTGATGATTGAACGTTCAGCTGGTACTGATAGTTTCTTAGATTCCCCATTACAACTAATGAATACATCAACTAGTTTACGTCTACTTTGTCCTGGTATTGGAAACTAACCTTGAGGTAAAGCTTCATCATAAGGATTTGAAACCTAAGTAATGGAACCAAGACTATAAACAGTAGTCTTTTTAAATGTTCCTAGAACTTCTAATACGTGCACGTGATCTCCTATTTTTAATTGACTAAATAACATAATTGAATTGGTTTTAGTAGGGCTACCTTTTACAGTAGCCCTAAGTTTTTATTAAGCAGTAGCTGGTGCTACAATATGATTTATAGTCTGGAATACTCCAGTACGTTTATCATAGTATATTAGATATCTATTACCAGTTGAAATTTCTTCTGTAGTTATCTAATCACCAGAACCATTTAGTAATGCTTTACCACTATTAGTATTTACACTAGTTGGATTAGATGATACCTAACTAGAACTAACAGAAGTAGCTACAGATACTAATGATCCTTCTGTTGCACCAGTGGCAGTATGATTAATATTTAACAATATTAAACCTCTGCATGGCAATTGTCTCCATTGAAATGGACATATTCCATAAGTAACAGTATTGTTAGTAGTATCTACATTAGAGAATATAGTATCTAATGTAGGTATACCACCTTGGTCAATACGTCTTACACGATAAGGATTAAAGAAAGGATTAAACATAATTACCTCCTTTCTTATTAGCAACCACAACCGCAACCGTCGTTATATCCGTATCCGTAACCAGTGAATCCACCGTTACATCCGAATGGGTTACAAGTTAAGTAAGCAGGTACTGGACAAGGACGCAACTGATTTACGATATTAGCAGTTTGAGCAGATTGAGACAGACCTAATTCAAGAGCTGACTTCTCAGCACGCAATGTGTCAATCTTATTCTGCATTTCACGCATTTCAAGTTGACAGAACTTATCGTTAATCATTTGAGTTTGTGCATCTATCTTAGCACCAATTACATTAAATTTATTAGTATTATCTGTTAACAAGTTATTGAAACCACCAGTAATAGCATTCTGTAAAGTATTAGTTTGCTGACAGATAGACAGTCTATTGTCTGCATTCATTTGAGTCAAGTTCAAATTAACAGAGTCAATTGAACGTTGAGTCTGGCAGCAGCAGTTAGCCAATTGAGAAGCCAAGTTAGCATTACCAGAAGTAATAGCATTAATTACTTCACAACTAGCCAGTTTAGTATCACAAGCAATTTGACTAACGCTAGTATTAATAGTATTTAAAGCTGTCTGTACAGCGTTAATATCACAACTCAAAGTATTAGACAAAGAGCTGATAGCATCTTTGTTACCTTGGATAGCCTGCATTAACAAGCTTGTATTAGTATCAGTATTCAACTGAGAAGCAAGGCGACTAGCGTCATCACTACCTCTGCCAAATCCGTTACCTCCGAAACCACCCCAGCAGAAGAAGATTAGGATAATCCAAATCCACCACCAACCGCCGTTTCCACCGAAACCGCCATTGTTCATCATAGCCATAAGAGCAGCAGGGTCCATATTACCTTTGTTTGCATTCTGCAAAAGTGCAGCTACACCTGGATCTATACCAGCGTTTTGTACTAAAATTTTTTCAGGTTCGTACATAGTTCTCATAAATTTTGATTAAATTAATATCTTGATATTCTTCTTTCATACATAGGTTCATATCTATGCATTCTTTCCTCTTCACGTTCACGATCTAAATATTCATCGTCTTCGTCATAGTCATAACCGTAGCGAGTCATTCTTCCTCCTCTACCTCTTCCACGTCCTCTACCACCACGAGCATAACGATACTCACGCTCTTCATCTTCATCGTCTTCAAGCATTAACATCGTCTTAGCTTCTTTGCGCAATTTATCACACATAATATAGCAATAGTAATACCACATCTTTCCTTCTTCTATATCTTTGTCATTCAACCAAGCTTTTGCTAGTTCTACAAAGTACTTAATGTGATCACTACTTGTCATAGTAACAACTGCACGATAATAGTCTGAACGTATCATGTTGAGAGCAACGTACCAATCATACTTGTTGTATTTCTCACCTTTCAGATTGATTCCGTACTGGTTAGCGATTGAAGTAGTTTCTTCTAAACTCCAATGTTCTCCACGAGAGCCATCTTCGTTTTCCATCTTTGAGACTGCTTTTAATGCACATTCTTCGTTGAAGTGTGGACCATACATAGCCTCATGACGTTCTATTTTCAGTCTTTCTCTCATTGCATTAATTGATTTAATTATTCGACTTATAAAGTTCATTTTGATAAATCTATTATTCTAGTATTTTCTACATTGATTAACTTGTTACTGTTATCAATTTGGTACTTATAAATAGTTCGTTTCTTAAAATCAAAGTGAAGGAGTCGCTAGAACCAATTCTTATAATTACGCTTATATTCTTTTTTAGATTTAATAAATAGTGATTGAGTATTGCGAATATTGATACTATGTGTTAGGAGCGTATCTCTTTTATTTATTACGATTGATGTCAAATTATTTGGTTTGATTTCCACTTTAAAGTCAGTTGATCTAACTACTATAGTAGTATCATGTACTACTTTCTACTCCTATATCTGTACCTATTTCAACTCCTTCTCTTTGATTTTTAATTTCTTTACTGTAGCATGTACTTCTTGTATCAAGCTATCTTTGGTTTCTTTAAATTCATCTAGAGTAAGCTATAACACTCTATTATCATTCTTCTACTATGTTGCTAGCTATTCATAGTAAAGATAGTTATTAGTTACTCTATCTATTTCTTTATTCTTCTTATCTAGCTAGTTATTCTAATAAAAACAAATGGCAGCGAGAATCGTAATGATAATCACTGCCATTGCTTTGTAATTTCTTTTAAACCAACCGATAATGTTACTTGTTAATCTTTTTGCTAGACTTATCAGTATTGGTATCATTTGTAATAGTATTTTGTTCTTCTAAGATGTCTGTTATATCTACATCTAAATATTTTTCTGCTTTCGACTTTATGATCTTTGTGAAGAGTCTTGTAACTAATGAATTAGGTTTTAATGCTTTCCTAGATTCTAATAATGATATTATTTCTGCAAAACATACTGCTCCTGCTGCAACTTTAGCTAACACCAGATCAGCATATGTCATAAATATAAACTTATCTAATAAGGTAAATCCAGCTATCATTATAGCTGCAAATCCTAGTTTCTCAATAGTAGACCAGAACTTACCAGATTCAAAATAACTATTATGAGTTACTTGTCTACATACTTTATATCCATAGATTAAGTCTAATATTATGAATAGGAATGATACACCTATTAATGGTGCAGCTGGTGCTAGTATAGTTGCCATACCTGTTAACCAACCTACTATAGATTGATATCCATTAGCAAATATACGTCTTGCAAGATTCATTATATATAAACTTCTACTCAACACAACTTAAAATAATTTTATCTGAAATAAAAATGCTAGTCAATATTTATTACTGCTAGCATATGTTAAAGTCTCTGCAATTATATAACTATAACGTACTCATTATTCGTATGTTCTATTTCCCTTACGTATATCCAGGTAATCTAATAGCTCTTTATGTTTAATAGTTTTAGTAAGTAAAGAATAACAGTTAGCGTGTTTAAACCATCCTATGTAGCTAGCCATTTTTCTTCTATAATATTTGTAGTTAGTACTTCTTTTATTCAGTTTAGCATTCTTCTTACAATATCTTTTCTTTAATGCCTTTCTAACTAAAGTAAAGTTATGATATATTTTATATCCAACAAAATCTATACTTCTACTTTCTACTGGGAATACCTAATAGTTATTCTTTAACTATAGTTTTAAGTTATCTTTTAAATACTACTTTATATCTCTAAGTAATGTCTACAAAGACTCTTTATCTTTATAAAGTATTACTATATCATTTGCATATCTATAATAATACTTTATGTTTTTATCTTCTTTAACCCAGTGATCAAAGTAAGATAGATATAGATTAGCAAAGAACTAAGATAAGTAATTACCAATGGGCACTCCATCTGACGAATCTATTATTTCATCTAACAACTATAATAGTTCTCTATCAGATACCTTTATTCTAATTATCTGTTTTAATATATCGTGATCTACTGAAGGATAAAACTTTCTAACATCTATTTTAAGACAGTATTTAGTATTATCTCTATCTTTTAGATCATGCTATATCTACTTAAGAACTTTGTGAATACCTCTTTTCTTAATACAACTATAAGTCTAAGGTATCATCTAATTAATCCACAAAGGTTCCATTATGTTCATAATAGCGTGATGTACTATACGATCTGGAAAGTAAGGTAGTTTGAATATTATTCTTTCTTTAGGTTCATATAACTTAAAAGTAAAATATTCAGAAGTTTTATAAGTATGATTTACTAACATATCTTGTATCTACTTACAAAATCCTTCTATATCTTCATCTACTTTTTTTACATCATCTCTGTGAGTTTTATTCTTTCTAGCATTGTGATGAGCTAGTTTTATATTTTCTAAATCTGTTATCTTCTAATATAAATTCTTAAACTTCTTCATAGTCTGAAATTACAAAGAGCTTTCGATATTTCGCTACTAACCCTTAATAAATTATTTATATCTTTTACCAAGTGGTAAGGTCCTTCTCAGTAGTTGGCTATTATATGATAAACTGAAAATATTATGATATGTAATTTCATTGAACTGATATTAGCATTGGAATTACTAACCTCATTATTGGAATTAAGATTGAATAGACCTGCTTTGCTGCTATTGTCAGAGTTACTACTTTTTTACTTAAAACTAATAATGCATACTCGTTCTAATTCTAGAGAAGCAACCTGTGGGTATTACTTAACTATACCGTATTGCATAATTAAGTCATTACTCCGCCCACGGGAGATATGTTAATCGAGAACCGACATCAGCACCGGAAGCACCAATCCCATGACCGGAACCAAGATAGAATAGACCCGCCTGGCCGCCATCGCCAGAGCGACCACCGATTAACAAACAGTGTTCTGAAGTATCAGTATTATCCCAGTTATAGTCACACCAGTATGTAGTTTCCGAACCACCTGAAACAGACATAGAAAAGAAATCA
>ENA-ORTG01000137-ORTG01000137.1-human-gut-metagenome-genome-assembly--contig:-NODE-137-length-74664-cov-8.438365_pt1 | contig 74664 bp, 74 predicted proteins | sample MGYA00241906_ERZ509176 | MGnify/ENA primary metagenome ERZ509176 (study PRJEB26280, sample SAMEA2338811) | human gut metagenome | biome: human gut; feature: human-associated habitat; material: faeces...
GTTCCGATTGATGGCGTAAGAAAAACATTGTGAGCCTGATACTGGGTTTTGCCATCGCCAATTTTCAGACGGAAGGTATCTGTCTCAAAGGCCGGCTCTCCTTCACTGAGTATTGGATTCTCTTCAATCCATTTATCATGCAGACCGCGGCGTAGTTGAAATGTGATTTTTATTACTCTTGCCATCGTTTCTCCTTCGTCCAGCCAGAGACGCCGCCGCCATCATATATAATGACGTTATCATCGGATTCATCAGGATTGGAGGTTGAGCCATAGAAAGTCTTCTCATAATCATAGAACTTGACTTGATAGTCCTCACTAATGTGCTCTATTTCATCAATAGTTCTAAGCATTAGATTTGTCCTCCTTTCAGAACATCAAACAATCTCTCTTTGATTGGTGCGGATACATAACTGTGTCCATTTGCCAATAAGACTCTAAGTTGAATAATCACGAGGCTCCGTTCTGGTGTCGTAATAATTCCGGGCGCGGCAAATGACAAAGTGTCTTCTTGGGATAAATCAACTTGAAGGCAATTTTTTGTAGAGTTGAATACGCAATCATCTGTTGATTTTTCTAAAACTATTTCTCCATTCTGAGAGTAAGACACAAATACTTTTTTAATTTGCGCCGCGTCGAATGGAATATAGAAATTATGACGGTGTGTACCACCACGAACCATTGTTTCTCACCTCACAGATTTTCTCTTCTGTAAAGTAGCTAAAACCGTTCTTTAGTCCAATAAAAACAGGCCGTGATTTCTCACGACCTGTAAATGTCTTATTTATTTGTAAGATAATCCCAAACATCTTCCGCGCTTTCAATAAGTATGGGTTTGCCTGTGCGGGTTATCATTCTCTTTTCAGATTTATAATGCCCACCAGCAATACCCCAAAGGTAGTATTTTATTACCCCCTCATCGTCATCCAGCACTCTCTCGAAGAAGTCTATTATCTTACGAGTTACGCCATCGAGCGCAGGAGCGTTGAGAGAAATTCCATTTTTATCCAACATATCTATCCAATCGTCATATTCAACGGCTGAAATCAATAAGCCGATAAAATCTTCTTTGGATATTGAAACGTTTATGTCTTTTTTAGCTTCCATATGTATCTCTCCCAGTAAAACTTTTTACAATTTATTATAACGAAAATTTCGTTGAAAATCAAGTTTTTACTCTATACAGAGCGGGATTCCATTCATTTGTGATAAGACATCAGAATGTTCCTCATTACGAGAATCAAACTGTTCAATGTTATACCACAAATGTCCAGATATAGCAGAAGCATATGTTTGGTCTTCGTCTTGCGGCTCCTCGTCAATTGAAGAGAAGTCCTTTATCCATTCTACAACATCCGAAAGACTTTCGGCATCGACAATAAAGGATTCATAATTGACGGGGTCGCCGCACTGTGCGAAATAGAGCATTTTGAATCACCATAATTTATAACCCTCGCGGAGAAATTGTTCATAAGGAACTACCGCGCGGATTGAAATTTTTGAATTGAGCATTTGTGCGTAAAGGTTTCTGTTTTCATCTTTTGGCTTCCAGCTTTCTCCATCCCTTTCCCAGTATTTCAAAAAAGCTGGTTCTTGTTGTTTTCCATCTTTTCCTTTTTTCTTTTTATGAAACTCTTTATTTGTAGAGCCTTCAAAAGCGGATGTAATCGCAACTTGAGTATCGTCTAAGCGATAAGATCGTAAATAAACTTGCTCAAGTAAATCTGATGCTGGAATTAGATAACCACCGCCTAAATTATAAAGGCAAACTGTGTCGGGCACATTGTCTGTCGTCCCCATTGAAGCTATTTCAGCGAAAGCTCGCTTTAGTCCATCAATAATACTTGCAAATGGTGCGCGATTGATATCTTTATTGAAGTAGTAATTCGCAATATATTCTGAAAAACTTGAGCCAATCCATTCGCTAATTTGTGGATATTGAATAAGTTTATTTGGATGAATATTAAATTTAAGTTCCTTTAGTTCAGAGCCATAGCCAGAATAATTTTTTACTTGGATGCCAAACCCTTGGAAAAACTGAATATCAGCTTTCATTTGTTCGCCACTAGCAAAAGCGTCAGCTATTTTACCTTGCGCCTTTCCTCCAAACAAATGTGAGATGTATTGGAATAAAACATAAGTTTGAAACTCACCAAAAGCACCAACTATATTAGCTATTGCGCCGTTCCAAGTATATCCTGCAATACCTAATTTCCGGCTAGAGATTTGTGTGCGCCAAGCTTCTTGAAAAACGTTTTGAAAATCTTGCGATGTCTGACTATAGCCAATTGTAGTCATTATAAAAGATTTAATTTCTTCCTCAATTTGTTGCTGTTGACTAATATTCTTTTTTGCTAAGCCTTTTTTACTTATCGCAAAAGGATTTGCGTTGCCTTCTCTATCTTTTGTCCTAAGTTTTGAATTAGCTTCCCAAACAAATTCTTTTTTGTTAGTTGTCAGGCTTATCAAATTTGGGTCATTCAAAATTTGGTTTTTAAACCATTCAAGGCTTTGTGCTTCGACTTTCAACTTACGCCCCATTGCAGCATTGACAACACCTTTTAGCAAGCCAGTTTCGTCTAGTTTTTTCTCAATTGCGCCCTTGTCAAGACCAAAATCTATAGTAAGTGTGCCAGCTTTCAAATTACCACTAACTGATAGCTTTAAATCGGCCTTTCCAATTTGACCTATCTTTTGGAGTTCAGCAATAACAGTTTTTTCTACCTCTTTAATGTAAGTGTCCAAAGTGCTCTCAGCAACAGAAGCGTCCAATTTAACGACAAGACGAGAAAAAGTAGCGTCTTGATCCCATTGCCCTTTTGTAGAAAAGCCATATTTACGGTAAAGCGCTTGAGTAAGCCTATCGTTATCTAATTGCCGTAAAGCATTTGTATCTTGCTGAAATTTTGACAGTTTTTCTTTGACTTGCCGCACAAATTCTCCAAAAGAAGAAACCGTTGTCCCTAGTATGGCGCTATAAAAAGTATTCTCTTTTTCTCGCAAAGCTTTTATATTATTCTCATAATTGTGCCGCTGGTCAAATTTGTAGCGACCTGTGTGCGGCATATAATTATTCGGGCCGTAAGGCGAATAAGTATGTAATACATCATTATAAACCGTTCCCATCTACAAGCCCTCCTTTTAGATATAAAAAAAGAGGGGCGATTGCCCCTCACGATATATAAACAGTTAGTCTTTCAATGCCGCTGCCACTACGGAACTAACTGGCCTGTGGCAATAGTAAGTAGATTTAGTGAAATCTCATTCTAAAAAAGAGTTGCTCAATTTTCAGTATTACAAACAATTCCAGCAAGTTGAGCTACAGCAGAACGCTCTGTAATAGGAAGATAAATAGTCTCATAAAGCGCATTGCCTTTCAGAGTTTCCTCCATCGCACGCATACCATTATCAACCTCAAACATTCTACGGTCGGTCTGACTGTGATAGTCGCCATTTATCCAAATTTCAGTGCCTTCACCAGCACGACTAATAATATTGCCAGCGACTTTACGAGTAATGTTCTGGCCTTCACTGACATAAATAATGCTATTTTCAAAACTGCGACCTTTAATAAAAGGCAGGGCTACAAGTTCGATCTTGCCAGAGGCAACAAGATTTTGAGTAGCTTCGCGGCCACCAAACTTATCCCATAATGGAGCAAGAGTCCATTCAAGCTTTTCATCCATTCCACCTTTGAGATAGCCGATATCAGGCACTCCTTCAAGCGTGATGTTAGGACGTATATAAACAAGTTTTTCAAAAATACCTTTTTCGATAAAGCTAAAGCAAGCCCCGCTCATTAGAAGATCTTTACCTGACCCAAAGACGCCACCCAAAACTTTTACGGGAACACGCCTATCCATAAGGGAGTGAATGGCCAGTTCCTGATATACATTGCGCGGCTTGATAACTCCACAATAATCACTTTGAAGCGTCATATAATGAACCTTTTCAAATTCATTATCTTTACAAAAATATTTATCTATAACCTTATCTTCGGAGTCATAGATAATCAAATACTGGTTTTCAACCAAGCCCATCCCCGCAGGTGTAAAAAGGCCAGAATAAAAATCCTCAAGTCCTTGTTCTGATGGATGCCACTCATAATAGCCAGTATATTTATCCATAACAAGCCTCCTTAGTTCCAGAGTTCGCTGATATCGCTTATTATTTTTTGAACAATGCCGTGTTCGAGAGCTTCGTCAGCCGTAAGCTCCCAATCCTTGACTAACTTATCACGAATATAATCATCTGAAAAGTCAGAGTGCTCACGAATTACATCAACAAATTTTTTGATTTCTTGCTCATATTTCTTCATTGACTCAATAGCATTTGCGGCATCTTGTGCGAGAGAAATTGAACCATAATGGAACAAGATTTTTGAACTCTCAAGAGCATAACGTTCATGGCAATGAAGATATATCAGAGCGGCCGCGCTAGCTGTGCGGCTCATCATAATACCAACTATCGGAGTAATACTCAGATTTATTACGTCCTTGAGCCATAGATAGCTGTCTAAACTACCACCGGGGCTGACAAAATAGATAATAATCTTCTTCCTCTTTGAAGGCTCTATTGTGTCATCCTCCTTATTCCAGCGAATAATCTGGCGGCACATATCACCTATCGTTTCATCATCTACCTCGCAATCGAGCCAGAGATGACGCTCATTGAGTTCTTTGTAATACGCTAACAGGCTTGGATTAGCAAGCTGATAGTTAGCATCATCTCCCAAACCCAAAAACAGACCTAATTCTTCCATAGGCTCCTCCTTTGATGTGTTTTGCGGTTGCCCGCATTTCTAAGTAGATTTTTTGTAGCTAATATATATAAAAAAGTCCACATTAGGTTTTCTAATGTGGAACTGTTGGCAGAGGTAACAGGACTCGAACCTATAAATACGGCGTCAAAGGCCGATGTGTTGCCAATTACACTATACCTCTAAATTTATATAAAAAAGAGATTTTTTAGCCTAACGCAAGGAAAATCTCTTGTAAAACCTTATGTGGGTTGAGGGCGCCGTTTCAATCGCCCGCATCTGACTTGGGTTTCGTGTACCGCACACTTTAGTTCTGGCGCGGCCTACGCCCATGGCTACGTCCCAATTATGTCAGCCGGTATTGTCTTCACCTGACTTTTACTACTTGTCTATCAACCCTAATGGCACCGATACTGGGCATTGCCTTTTAGCATAACTCTGTCGCGTGGCTCTCTAAGAGTTGGCCACCGTTGCCTCACATTGACACTAATCTAATTAGTTCAATAACGCATCCTCTCCGAGCGAATACCGACCTCAGCACCGCGAACTCCGTTTAGGCTCGAGTTCGACTTTTGGAACCCCAGTGGATAAATTATACCAAAGCTCCCTTATCAATAATTGACATCAGCGCGATTGCCTAACAAATCGCCGAGCTTGCGGGAATGGCCATATTCACCGCTAACGTTTTAGCTTTAACTCCGCAGGAAACCCGATGATCAAGTAACCTGACTTATTTAAAATTCTTACTGCATATCCTCAAAAATACGAATAAGAATTTCTCCCAAATTTTCAGGCTCACGCGCCGTTTTAGCAGTCTTGGCTGACTTACAAGCATCAAAAATACTTTCAGCCACCTTATCTGTTGTCTTGGTCTTTTTAGTAGCTGCTTCAGATACCCAGCTCATTATAGTGTTAAATGAATAGCTATTCAACAACTTGTCAAAATATGCTTCATACTCATCGCTTACCTTAAAATACTTCTCTCTTAGTTCAAGAAAACGCTTCTTATCCTCTGCCTTGAGTTTATCAGCAATTTCCTTCTGACGAACTTTTTCATCATCTTTCTTTTTCTTCTCGGCCTCGGCTTTTTCAAGCGCATCCTGAGTATCAAATAGACTATGAAGAACATCACTATAATATTTCATTTTTTCTTACTTCCTTTCCAAATTTTTTAAACGAGGGCTTTTTTATAGAGAAGCCCAACTCTTCGCCTTGTTCGTTGGACTAAAGTCCTCATTAGATTTTGTTATATCCATAAGCAAAACCTCCTGTCGTTCAAGACATTTTCAAAACGGAGGAAGAAACATCTTCCTTGGATGCAGGAGTGGGTAACGATCCCACAAAGTTTGGCTTATGAGGCCAAACGGAGAACCTTCTCTTCCTGCCATATAAATCCAACTAAATATTACTGGGCCTTCGCCCTACCTCGATAAACCTTCAAGCATATTCTGCCACGCGGGAGATAAGTCTGAGCATATAGGCCGTCGCCCATACACTTCTTACCCCAGCAACAACATTGACTTGTTACTCTTGGATAACCCAAGTGTCTAATGTCGCCTAATCCGCCAGAGGATTGATTACCTCTACCTTTCACGGGATGTTCAGAAAGAAAAATAATAATATCTATTATTACTAACCATCTTTTCTATAAGTCCCCGTTGTGTTCCGCTACTTGGATGCTGTAGAGTGTCAAAGACAGATTTCACATTCCCTGTCGTCTCAACGGAACGAGCTTATTGGCTTTCCCAAGGATTGCCACAGGCACCAACTAAGACCTAACTTGGGTTCGGCTTGGCTATTCACCAAGCTGTCTATTGCGCTCGCCACTCCACGGCTGCGTTTGCTTGCGATTCACTCAGCACAATTCCTGCTCTTCTTCCCACTTGAGCGACCGCTCTACTTCAGCTCATCTCTCGATGGCCTCTCAGTCCAGTATCCACAAGTATCCTTGTTTCGTTTCTGCTGTGCTAGCTGGAATTTCTCAGCCGGAACATCGAATTCCGTCTTCACTGAGTTAGTATTATTTAATTGGATATATGCCAGCGCTCTTAGCGAAAACAGAGGACACCACGTGTAGGTGGCACTAGCATCGTCCTCCTTTTGACTTTTTCTTTTCTTTATCTTATGTATATATTATATCAAGATTTTTTGAAAAAGTCAAATTTTAAGAAAGGAAATTTGAAAAATGAAAAATGAAATTATTGGCAAGAGAGAAAGGACTCGAACCTTTAATCTTCAGTTTTGGAGACTGCTGCCTTACCTATTGGGCTACTCTCTTATATTGGAGCTGAGTATCAGATTCGAACTGATGTGGACACGAAGTCTGCGGCTTACAAAACCGCTCCAATCGACCACTATGGGAACTCAGCATTTTATGGTCGGAAATGTTGGACTTGAACCACTCTTCTTGACCCCAAATCAAGTGTGCTACCATTACACCACATTCCCGAAATGGTGCGTCAGACTGGTGTCGATCCAGTTATTCCCGAAGGAAACGGGTTTACAGCCCGCCGCAGTTGCCGATTTGCTACTGACGCATTTTTATTGAGCACCGCCAACAAAGAAGATTTATTAAATCTTCTCGCTGGGGCAATAGCTTATCACGTATGCCAACCGCTTACTAACAACTTTTACTCGCGCGCACGCTGGCTTGTTAGAACCATTTTGCATAGAAAGCCGACAAGTAAAACACCGAAATCCTTATCATTTTGAGAGATTTTGTATTGAATGACTAATTCGCAACCTTTGGAAGTTTCTCTCTCTCAACTTTCTATATATATTATATCGAAAATTTTGATAAAAATCAAATTTTCTGAATCAAAATTCTACGATAAACTTGTTTGCCATTTATAGTAGCATCTGAACAGCCGCCCGTCCAATATCCACCGTCCATTCCTTCGTCATTATGACGACTCCATCCAACAATTTTAAATTGAGTAGGACAAAATTTGTCAAGAAATGAAATAGGAACCCCCATTACACCATCATAGTCCTTAGGAATATTAGCTGTGCGGCTTACTTCAATTGCACGGAAGTTATCATAAGTAGGATAATTTTGCGGATCATAGGTTGCTGTTAAAGGAATTGGTTGTGCCGCTTTTGCAACAGAAAGAGTCGTAAACCAACCTATATTACCAAATTTTTTATCAGTACCATCTGGCTGTTTAAAAGTAGAAACATTGAAATTGCCAATATGAACTTTACCACTCATTAAAAGTGGAAAAAATTCTTTGTAGGTAATAGCATTTTTACTGCCAATTATCAAAAAATCTTTTTTATAAGATAAAATCAAATTGACAAAATCTCGAAATTGACTAAAGGGAGGATTTGTTATAACAATATCACAAGCGGCAAGAGCATCTCGACCTTCTTGTGAATCAAATGCACCAGAACCGATGAGTGGTTCAACCATAAGGTCAACCTTGGGACGCTTGGTATACTTATATGCCTTTCCATCTTTATTATAAGTCAAACAAACAAGTTCATCAAGTTCAAGACAATCAAAATTATTGACAAAATAATTTAAAAACTCACTTGTCAAACCATCATTACAATTACATAAAACCTTTTTACCACGTAGGTCATATTGCAGAATCTCTTTTTCAATGTCTTGATATTGAGTATAAAACTCATCATTCTTTGCAGTCTGTGCTTTGTGTAAATTTTCATTCGCTGACCTGCTTTCGCGCGTTTTATTATACAAATCCCTTGCATTTGGTACTAGTTTAAACTTAACAGGAGAACCGCCAAGTCGGGTCATAAGTCCTTGATTGGCAATACCATTGAGTGTGGCTGCAGAAATCGAAATGCCACACTTTGTTGATAAACTGGCCGCTGTAAAAGGTTCATTAGGACAATGCTCTAATGCTGCAGCAAATGCAATTGTCCCTTTCTCTGTTAGCTTCATTTTACTTCCTCCAAAATTTATGGTGCGCCTGAACGGTTACGATCCGTTGTAGTATGATTAAAAGTCATATATTCTTCCATTGAATTACAGGCGCATATGGCGTGTCCTATAGGATTTGAACCTATGACTTACAGATTAACAGTCTGTCGTTCTACCAACTGAACTAAGGACACAAAACTGGCGCGGAGCCTTGGACACGAACCAAATAGCCGAATAGCTACACATCGCTTAGCAGGCGAGTCCAGTGCCTTACTGGTTGACTCCGCATATTGGCGCGGGACGGAGGTGTCGATCCCCACAGGTTTTGCCTGCCCACGATTTTCAAGACCGGTCTCAGAGCCGTCTGAGTTCATCCCGCATTTTTACGCTTCCAACTCTTCAAGAATTAAATCTCTTGGAAGAAATTGCTTACATAAATAACAAGAACCAAAAGAAACTCCTTTTTGCACTTGAGAAAAATCTGCATTGGTATAATAGTTAATTCTCTTGTCAAAGCCAAAATATTGTAATCCGTCTTTTATATAAGGGAAACGCTTTTGCCCTTGCAAGGCTGGAATTGGCAATAACATTGCATATGGCTTGTTTAACTCAAACAAGCGTTTCAAAACATTGTCCTTTTGTGAAAAAGGTGGATTCGAAATAATAATATCATACCGTTCATCGGGTTCGTAGAAAAAGAAATTTTTCCCTTCCTCAATATGAGAGTGAATAACCTCAAAACCAGCTTCTCTAAACACTTGAACATATTGCGAGCTTTGCGTATCAAAAGGACACCAAATTTTTATTGGATGCCCCTTTATTTTTTCAAAAAGTCGCAAATACTTAATCAAGGGTCGAACAGCATATGCTGGTGTATATACTTCATCAGACGCTTTATCTGTTTTTGCTGTTAAATATCCTTTATTTACTGCCATGCCTATTCTCCTTCAATGGAACTTAGCAAATCCATCTACAATTTCATCCAATGTGCGCGGTGTATAGTCCATCCACGGCATCATACAGCCCACATTATAAAATTGGCAAAGATTTTTTGCTGAATATTCATAAGGGTCATTCTCTATTTGATATCGTAGATTCTCCAAATACTCGTTTTCAACGGTTGTATGCAAATGGCCAAATAGCATAAATACATTAGAATAATAATCAGACTTATAAAATGGAATTGGGTAATGACACATTATAACTTTTCGGCCATTATCAGAAATTTCTTTGTAATCCCGCCAATCCTGAAAGAATCGCCGCACAGTAGACGGAGGATTCTTCAAGTCATGATTTCCGGCTATCAAATATTTATTGCCTTTAAGTTGAGACAAGATTTTAATCCATTCATCAGATTTGCCCCAGCAAAAATCGCCCAATATGTAGACGTTATCATTTAGTTCAACTCTATTATTCCAATTCTCAATAAGCGCGATATCCATTTCTTCAACTGAACTAAATGGCCGATGGTCAAATCTCAAAATATTGATATGTCCAAAATGAGTATCACTAATATAGAAATTCTTTGACATCCTGTCTCCTTTCTTGTATAATACAATAGGCCATGCAACCCTTATAAGATTATGGTAGGGGATATCAGATTTGAACTGATACGGCTCTCGCCATGGCATTTTGAGTGCCACGTGTCTACCTATTTCACCAATCCCCCATATTTCAAAACGGCTTACTTTCGTTTTTATTTATTATAGTCTCCACAAATGACAAAGCCACATATCACACATTGTGCGCCGGTGGTAGTTTAGCCGGAATCCATCCCCTTGGAGACCTATGGTGGGCGGGAGGGGACTCGAACCCCTACACTGAAGTGGTAGCTCCTAAGGCTACTGTGTCTACCAGTTCCACCACTCGCCCATAATAATGGAAGCTTCCCCGCAGGAGGTTTACCAACCCCAATCGACTGTGGTCTTTTAAGCTTTGACATAGCCCTCGAATGACCAACGATACACGCCGCTTAGATGTTTTTTAATCGCTACTCATGCACTTTCGCAATTAAGGGAACAAGAAACAGTAAACAATCCCAAAATGGTGCCCAGAGCTAGAATCGAACTAGCGGCACGGGGATCTTCAATCCTCTGCTCTACCTGCTGAGCTATCTGGACATAAACTCGTCTTTCCGAGCAGCCAGCACTTTTTTCACCCGGTTATTTTATAAACTTTGGATGCTCCGCGCACGTGCCGTGCTAGAGGTTATAAAATTAAAATAAGAATGTTGCAACTAACTCGCATCTGCCTACTGCCGATTTTGTCACATTAAGTAATTGGCCAATTCCTTAACTTCGTTTCTTGTCACGCCACATTCTTTAATTTTTCGAGTTATTCTTATTTTAATTTTTTTGATAAAGAAATCCGCATTACGCGGCCCTTTTAGCCCTTCGGACTATCCTCGCTACTGGTTTTGGTTCTGTCTTTCATTGGCATTACCTCCAATCGAATACTCCTAAGACTTCTTATTTAGTTGTAATATATACCTATTACAACATTGGTTGCGGTACCCAGATTCGAACTGGGGTCTTCTGGTTATGAGCCAGATAAGGAAACCGCTCCTCCATACCGCAATATACCCTGAAAAATATACACATTACTACCAGACCTTCGCCTTGCCCAACCATATCTTCAACAATATTCAGCCACCAAGAGAACAAGTCTGAGCATAAGCATCGTCACACCTATACTTCTTGCCCTGTAAGAACACTTACTTACCTTGAACGAGATTGTTTACTCGCACCTTTCACGGGATATTCAGACAATAATTAGTTAATTCCAAATATCTTTTTTCCATTTGAGTCACTGCGTTTTCCGCTACTTGGAGTCTGTAGGACGTTATACCTAATCTTTCAATTAGTTCACCGCAGATGGATTTATTGGTATTTCCAAGGTTTGATACAGTCACCAGCTAAACCCTAACTTGGATTCGGCTCGGCTATTCACCGAGCTTTCTATTGCATCCACCATCCCACAACTGCCTTTTGTTACGATATAGTTGAGTACACCTTTGCGTTTAACCGTTGAGCAACCGCTCTTCTCATAATATGTCGCCATATTATAACAGCCCAGTATCCTCAAGTATCCTTGATTCGTTCCTGCTGGTTTGCATTTTAGGTTCTCAGCTATTGCATCGCACAATAGTTTGCACTGAGTTGATAGTATGTATATATTTTTCAAGGTACATTTCTTTCTCTCATTTTCTGTATATATTATATCAGAAATTTTCAAGAAAATCAAATTTTTGAATCCAATTAATTTGCTATAAAAACTACTTATTGCTTAGACACTATTAGTTGGTCTACAATAGCCACTCCACATCCGCGCCTCATTTTTATACCTGTCGTGCAAATTAATAAATATTTAAGTTTTAGAATACTGACAGTAAGTATACTATATTCTTCTATTTTTATTACTTGACTCTCTAAAAATATAGAATATTGCATTATGCCTTTAATGCTTTACTATACAATCTCATTTAATATATATAGTAACTTTAGCCAATTAAAACCTATCCAGTCACTTGGATGTCCTTATCGTAGGTAATAAGGTATTTCTCCGCTCAGTTTTTCTTACAATAAGAGGTAAGAGAATTTTTATTCAACCGATAACTGAGAACGGTGGTGCGGGATAGGGTACTTGAAACCCTACGCCTTATGGCATCAGGGCTTAAACCTGATGTGTCTACCAATTCCACCAATCCCGCATTTCTTATTTTGTATATATATTATATACAAATTTTTTAGAAAAATCAAATTTTAATTAGCTGATTCGCGCGTTTATTCAATTCATCTAAAAATTCATTATTCTTTTCATTCCACGCAATAATGGGATACTGATGCGTCTTACCTCGCACATCGGCGCCGCACTGTCTGCAATAACGCAAATAGTCGGCCCAGCTCAATCCAAACAGCCGTGCGGGAAGCACCGCCCAAGACCCCATTATTTTCCAATCCTCACCAAAGTTTTTATAGATAGGAACTATTGTAAATTTCCCATCTGGATTCTCTCGATACATAAACCAAGTCTTCATATCAAAATCTCCTTCCAAAACAATGGCATTTCAGATTTTTCTGCGTCAGATAACTGAGTTGCTTCAAAAATTTCGCTCGCGCACACAAACGGTTTGATTGTATTCATAGGTAGCGGTTCTACTACCTTGACTACAACATTCACATCCGGAGCTTGAAAATTTGGGTCGATATATTTCTTTGCCGTTGATGGGCTAACGCCCGCTGTTTTTGCTGCACCACTATATGTATGGCACGAAAGATAGGCCAAATTGATTTGTTTTATCTGTTCAGGGGTTATACGACTAGCCATTTTCAAGCTCCTCTCTCAATTTTCTATATATATTATATAAAAAATCTGAAAGAAAATCAAATTTTCGTAAGCATCATAAATACAATATCTGATGTATAAGGCGCACAATAAGGTCCACATTCCCAAATTGAATCAGCCGAAAGGTCGCACTTCTCAATGGGATTGAAAAATCCTCTCTTCTCATACCACTGCCCATCACTATCCATATATTTGAAATGAAAGTCAGTATCAATCAGCACGCCGTCATCATCATCTTCTTCATAAGAAAGTGCTACTCGATACGCAATAAGACGTTCATTCTCCCGCGGCTGTTCTCCTGCATCAGCTAACCGAAGACGCCCCGCAAATAGATGAAGCATCTCATCAACATCGCGCCAAAGAAGTCTATCAATAATTTCCCAAAATGCAAGGCCAGCCTCAATATCTTCATCTATACCTTCTTCATATGAATCACGCTCATGGTCAGGGACAAATCCATCAAACGTCATCAGCGCGGCTCCACCGCAGTTGAAATCGAGCATATCGGTATTATCAAGATTGCGGGTTTTGAACCGATTTGTATAGTCATAGTTATCTAAGTTCTTTGCAATTCGCGTAGCACTCGCCCCTTTCAAAATTTCAGTTCGTGATCAGAATAAAAATCTCCTGTATGTGTATAATTGACAAGCTCCTCATCATAATCGCGAGCAATTTTCTGATGATGCTCATATCTATCCATCAAACGAAACAGATTGTCCATCATTGCCATTTCAAGTTCCCAAAACCAGCGTGCGCGTAGAGATGCTACTTTGACGAGAAGCCTACGCCGCGCAAGTCCTTCGCCAATTTCAATGCTGAACTTATCTCCAGCATCCATATTACACTTGGCCTTACCACACAGGTTGTTAAGAGCAGTCTGATTTTCTTTGTGGAACCTTTCAAACATCTCATAAATCTTACCCCAGCGAAGAGTTGCGTTCTCCATTTTATCTGAAAGGCGAATTGTCTCTTCAATAAGGTCGCTCATTATCTCGTCGGGGTTGAACCAAGCCAGCACAACCCCATTTTCATAATCAACCGAATACTGAATACGACTATCCATTATTAAGACTTCCTTTCTGTATCGCAGCAATCGCACTCACAGTAGCGAGCATTGGTCTTGACAACAGGCTTTGCCTGATTGAACATAGACATCATTGCCATCATTTTGAACACATCAGAATCCTTGTTGTCTTTTTCATTCATAAGCATCATAAGCATCATAGGATTTGACATATCAAACTGAGCGGTACTACCATGACCCATCATAAACATTAGCGGGAGCATTTCATCCATCTTGCCATCGCCCATCATAAGGAACGGGAGAATGTTTCCGAAAGGATGTTCAGCATCAGCGGTCATAAAGCCACTCTGAAACGGCGTAATAAGCTTAGTGTAAAATGAATAGCCAAAAATAGAACGCACGGGAAGAATGGTCGCAACCTCACGAGTCGATATCTTTTCAACCACAAGCCGCGCTGCATCATCAACATCAATTACACGTGCCCATGCACCATTATGACGAATATACTCACCAATATGAAGATTATCGGCAGTACAAGGCATAGCATAACAATAAGAGCCTTTTGCGATAATCATCTCATTGGGAACGTCGATATACTCCTGAGTATTCGGATCATATGCGATAGAACGTATAAGGCCATCAGTGCCAACAGTCTTGAAGGTTGCGCCATAGATAGACATTGCTACATCATCGACTTTGCCGAACTGAGTGTCAAAAATTTTCATATTCATTTCATTTTTCTCCTTTTTATTTTGTGTATTTATTATAGATGAATTTTTTCCATAAATCAAATTTTTCAAGTCTTCAAAATTAGACGTAGTGAGAGTACTAGTTATTGTATGAGTAGTATTTTCAGAGCTACCGAAAAGAGATTGAAGTTTTGAATTCTCTGGCTCGCAAGTGTTTGTCGTATTGGACATTGAACAATCAAATGAAACCTTGAGTGGCTTATAACCCTCATAAGTGTCAAGATAAAATGTGTCATTGTCTACGGTAGAATCCAAACCAGCATCAAACTTATATGATGTAGGTTCCGAAAAATAACTATCATAACGTTCAGGCACATTTATTCCACAAAATCCCCAAACAGGAAAAGAAACCTTCTTTCTAGGTCTTATTTTATCATATCCTCTAATTTCGCTTATGACAACAAGTTTTTTGTCATCACCCTCTTTTACTGTATCAATATCAACCCAAACAACCCAAGTATCTCTATATCCATATCCAGCCTCGTTTGTAATTTTAAATGCTGTTGAATTTTGAGTCGAAATGCTTACTATTGCGGCCTTCTTTAAATCAGCCCAAACCTTTTTATCTTTTACAATATACCAGTATGTTTTATTACCAATGTCATTATTTTTATCAAGAAAACGCAATCCTACTTTGACCATTGACATATCTCCTTTCTCATTTTATACATTTATTATATCATCATTTTTTTGAAAAATCAAATTTTTTTCATAAAATCCAATGGATAAGCAATTTCAAAAAAACTTGAAAAAATAAAAAAATTGGATTATGCTAAAAGCGTAACCCAAAATATTTTATATAATTATAATAAAGGTGTGGATAGAAAAAATTGGGAGTAGAAAAATTCTACTCCCACTTGTTATATCACTTACCGCTAATTCCGCCGACAATCTCAGCGATAGCAGAACTACCGCTAGACAGTGCAAAACCAGTCAGGATAATACCCGCATTGGAAACTTCCTCAACAAGGCCAACAGCAACAAGCACATCAAGCTTGAAAGCAAAGGCAAGGCAGAAGGACGCAATCAGGCTGACCGCCATAGTGATATATTTACCAAAAGAAAGCTGGTCCCAAATTGCAGACTTGGCTCTGTCGATAATATACCACTCAATCATAGAAACGGCAAGCAGAAGAGCTAACATATCCATTATGTCAAACCTCCCAAAATTATTTGAATATTTCTATTCATATAGAAGTAAATTTATAAGACTTACTTTACAAAAAAGAGGGGGAAACTTGAAATTTTAGCAGTTTTATGCTATACTATATATAGTAAAATAGGAAAAGGAGGTTTTCTATTATGTATGATTTCAAAACAGGAGAAGAACGCTCTGATGAATTTACTGACATGAATGATAAGTATAACTATTATGATTACCTTTGTCAAATTACTTATCTAAATTTTTCGCATTACATACAGAGCGGCGACATACAATTCACTATAAATGTAGACACTGCTGATAATAATTACAAAGCCATAATACATCTTGCACTTAAAACCATAATCTTCTCAAAAAATAGCAAAATCTATTTACCCGCAAAAAATTGGTTTGCATTTGTCAAATTTGTTTGGAAGGAGTTTGGGCCTAAATCGTTCCATTACTTCCGCTATGCTGGCGCATTTGCTAAACCACGCGGTAATATCAAAATCGACCCGCTTGATCTAATTGCTTTTGAACTTCACTCTAATCGAGTAAGCAATGTAAATATTTTTGCTGACATTTATGATACGTACTTTGCGAGAGGAGCAACAATTTATGATATATGAGCTTTGGGCTGATGGTGCTTGCAGTAAAAATGGCAAGGATGGCGCTGTTGGCGGTTGGGGCTTTGTATTGATTCAGAAAGGCAAAGGAATAATCGCTGAACAAAGTGGCGGTGAGATTGGTGCAACCAACAACCAAATGGAGATGCGCGGCATTATTGAAGGGCTGAAATATCTAACAGAACAAACGCCTTTTACTGGCTTCGATGAATGTGTGGTATTTACTGACAGCGCCTACATTCATAATTGTTATGAACAGAAATGGTACAAGTCGTGGCAGAGATACAATTGGTTGAACTCACAAAAAAAGCCTGTTGCAAATAAAAGTCTTTGGCTGGAACTTATTCCTTACTTTGAAGACGCTCACATTCAATGGAAAAAAGTGCGCGGACACATAGGAATAGATTATAATGAGCGAGTTGATAAGCTTGCCGTCAAAGCCCGAAAAAAAATTGAAGGAGAAATAGTAAATGAGAATAGTTGAAAATCACGTAAATGTGGTTATAGTAAATGGCGCGCCCAGTAGTGGCAAAACTACGTTTGAACAAATGTGTAGCTTTATTCTTGGCCCATATTATAGGGCGCGTAGTAGCGTAGATTTGGTAAAAGAGGTTGCTGCAAAAGCTGGTTGGCAAGGTGTAAAAGAACCACGTGATCGTAAATTTCTATCAGACTTAAAAGATCTAATGAGTGCATACAATAATGCGCCTTTCCGTGATATAATGAAGTACGTGCGCGAGTTTGAAGATGAATTACTGTCCTATCAAATTGATCCGCGAAAAGGTTTCATTTTTGTAGATGTGCGCGAACCTGCCGAAATTGATAAGCTTAAGAAGGCCACAAATGGAACTACCCTACTTATACGGCGCGATTCTGCGGAAGCTTCGAAAGCATCAAACCATGCTGATGCAAATGTCCTCAACTATGAATATGACTATGTAATAGACAACAATCAGACTTTTGAGGACTTGGAAGTTGAAGCAAAACGATTCATCAAAAATTTGACTTCTTTTCAAAATTCTGATATAGTAAACACGTAAGCCAAAACGTATTATAAATATATAATATAAAATGTAAGTTGTACTTATAAGTAAGATATATATGTGTCTTACTTATAAGTAATACTTATAAGTTAAGAAAAGAAAAAATTATTTCAAGAAAAATAAACAAAAAGAATGTTTCTAAAAAAGAAAAGATAGGAGGCCACAAAATGCTTGGCTATATAGACGGATTTAATTTCAAAGAGATGGAACCGATGCGTTATTATGCTCATCCAAAGTCCTACAAAGGCGATCCAAAAGAAGAGGCGCGCAAGCGCGTTTTTTCTGGCGAATGGATGGGCGCTCGCAAGATGGATGGCTACTTCTCTAAATTTGTAAAAGATGAAGATAACAATATGATGCTACTTAGTCGCTCTCGTGGTGTAAGTGGCGATTTTGCTGATAAGCTTGACCATGTCCCACACCTTCAATCATTTTTTGATGCCTTGCCGATTGGAACCTGTATTCTTGGTGAAATTTATTTCCCGACACATGAAGGTTCTAGCGAGGTCACTAAAGTAATGGGCGCTCTTACCGACAAGGCAATTGCACGCCAGAAAAATGATAAGCTTCATTTTTATGCTTTTGACATACTGGCTTGGAATGGTATGTCTCTTATAAATCAGCCAGCAAAAGTTCGTATGTCTTATTTGGCGCATATTGATGATATAGTAAAAGATAATCATTATCTCTATGTAACTGCCGCACGGTTTTATTGGGGGCAGGAACTATGGAATATGATAGCTGACACTCTTGCAGCTGGCGGTGAGGGCGGTGTTATTCTAAATGAGAATGGTATCTACCAGCCGGGCAAACGTTCAACTAAGATTTCCCTCAAGATAAAGAAAGAGCTTGAAGACACAATTGATTGTTTCTTTACTGGACGTTATACAAAGCCAACTCGCACTTATATTGGCAAAGAAATTGAAACTTGGGAATATTGGCTTGATACTAAGACTAACGAGTTCAAGAAAGGCAATTTTTATAAAGAATTTTCAAAAGGCGCGCAGTATGAACCTGTCACAAAATCATTCTTCTATGGAATGGCTGGCAGCCTTGAAATTGCGGTGTATAATAATGGTAAGATTCATCCTATTGGTTTTCTTAGTGGCCTTACTGAAGAAATAAAGTCTCATCCCGAATCTTATGCTGGCCGTGTTATTGAAGTAAGTGCAATGCAGCTAACGGATGATAAGATGTTGCGGCATCCTAAATTTGTGCGCTTCCGTGATGACAAAGACAAATCTGAGTGCTTGTGGCGTCAAATAGAGGAAATATAATGGCTAGCCATTATGAGAATTTTATAAGCGATTTACTTCAAAAATCTCATATTGATTATCAAAAAGAAGTGTCTTACACAGATTTACGCGGCGGTCGATTTCGTTATGACTTTTCAACGCCGCATGGCCTTATTGAAGTAAATGGCCAGCAACATTACTATGAAGTCTTTGGCGGTCGCAGCGGCTTACTGAAGCAACAAGAGCACGATCGCAGAAAAATCAGTTATGCACTAGCTAATTGTATTCCCTTATATATTATACCATTTTGGGATATTTATTCGCTTACTAGCGCGCACGAACTATTTCAAGATAAATACCGCGCGAAATCTCGTTGGCATAATGATGAAGTTTGGAGAGAGCATCAAAATTCTGTATAATAAATGCTCTAACTGCTACTTCCATAAGACGAGGAGGTGAGCGAATGGAACTTTCACCAGAACTTATCGGCGGTGTAGTTATAGCTATTTACCTTGTCGCTGATGGGTTTGAAAAAATTTGTAAAAAATTTGGCTTCTTCCAAGGTCTTTGGAGTAAGATAAAACAGAGGCGAACAGGAGAAGTCGGAGAAGAAATTGAAAAGAAACTCGCCCCTATACAAAAACAGTTGGGTAATATTGACACTCGGCTTGACGGAATTGATGAACGCTTAGATAGAATTGAAGAAACCAACGTTCAACAAAGCGAACAAATAAATTTGTTAGCCGTCAGCCAAAAGAATATCTTGCGCGCGAATATAATGGATATATATCATGCCTATCGAGATGTAAGAATTTTTCCTATGTCTGTAAAAGAACAATTGGATACTCTTTATAGAGATTATAAAAAACTCAAAGGTAATAGTTATATAGACAAATATTATACAAGAATGTCGTGTTGGCAAGTATTAGAGGATGAACCCAACCCATAAAATATAAGCTGGAAGTCAAAAATTTGACTTCCAGCCTTTTTTATGTTATACTCATATATAGTAAGAAATATAGGAGGAATTGTGATGGCCATATTCATAATAGCTGCTCTGATAATTGTTAACTTTATATACATTCACTATTATAAAAAAAATTTAGTTTTACGAAAAGAGAAAGAAATTATAGACGAAGCAGCGCGCAATGTCTTAGAAGCAAAAGAAAAATATCGACAAGAGCTTGATGAAATTGAACTTCAACATAATGCTCGAATGGAACAAATAAGTCAAGAAACGCAAGACGCGCAATATCAATGTGATATTGTCCAAAAGACTCTTGACGCTTTGCGTGAACGCCGCGAAGTTCTAAATGAAGATATACGTCGCGAAAAAAAGAAAATCGAAGAACAAACCTTCTTCAAAATCAATTTGTCTCCTGAAGCGTTAAGTGATATACAAGTTTTGCGAGAAATTGCTCCGCGACTCAATCGTCGAATTGATATTGACAAGATGATTTACGATACTTATTGTGCTAAACCTGTCCTTGAAATGACACGCCGTGTCTTAAACGGAGAACAGCCAAGTGGCATCTATAAAATCACACGCGAAAAAACAGGCGAAATTTATATAGGCAAATCCACAAATGTGCGCGACCGTTGGGTTCAACACGCTAAGTCTGCCTATCATTGTGGTACCATCAGTCATTCGCGCCTTCATACCATAATGGAGGAAGATGGAATTGAAAACTTTACTTTTGAATTACTGGAAAAAGTTTCAAAAGATAAGTTGACTGAACGCGAAAAATATTGGACTGAATTTTATGATACAAAAAAATTTGGATTAAATGAGAGAGTAGGATAATGAACGAAATAAAAATAACAGAGCAACAGCGTAGAATAATAACCGCGCCAGAAGACAAGGTTGTCGTAATGTCTAGCGCAGGAACTTCAAAAACTTTTTGTCTTATTGAACGCATAAAGTGGCTTGTATCTCAGGGGACATTACCCTCACACATTGTAGCCATTACATTTACAAATAATGCGGCGCAAGAAATTATAAATCGCCTTGAACCTTTACAGATTGGATTTTGCGGCACTGTTCATTCGTTTGCAAACTTTTTACTTCATACTGAACAAATTGCAACTAGAGAGACAATTGAAAGTGAGGATTTTGATGAACTGTTCAATTTAGTAAAACAGAATCCACGGTGTGTAGATAATTTTCCTGTTGATCATTTGCTGCTTGACGAGGCGCAGGATAGTAATAATCATCAGTTTGAATTTATTCTGGAAATGGTAAATCCAAAACGATTTACAATATTAGGGGACGAGAAGCAAACGATATATGCATTTGCAGGCAGTAATCCTGACCTTATTGTAAATTTGAGCCAAACTGATGGAGTAGCAACTTATAAGCTATCTGAAAATTTCCGCAATGCGCGCGTTATTCACGAATTTGGGAAATGGGCTATTGAGCGGATGAATTGTGGCTATTATGATAATTCTACTCTAATGCGTGATGAAATGGGAAAAAAGATTACAATTCTTTACAATTTGGAAACGGTTGCAAATTATATACTTCAAGATGGTAAATTTGGTGAATGGTTTGTACTGACTCGCACTAACGCGCAGCTTGAAACTGTCAAGTCTTATCTTGAAAGCCGCGGTATCTTTTGTGATACTTTCAAGCAAAAGGAAGTAAATCTTGGTCAGCTGCAGGAAAAGATGAAACAAAACACCGTAAAGGTACTTACAATACATTCTTCAAAAGGGCTTCAACAAAAGAAAGTCGTTGTAATAGGCGCAACAATTCCTGAGCCGAACTATTATACCCACAGAGTGCCACTTGATATGGTTGAGGAAGGACGTCTTGCTTATGTTGCTATTACACGCGCGCAAGACTTTCTTTTATGGGTAAAACGCCGTCGCGTCAAGAAGGAACAAGAACAAAAATTTAGGAGTTGGGAATGATAGAAAGAATAGATTGGGAAAGAGAAAACGAAGCAGCACGCCAGTTTATTTATCATAATCTGCGTAATATGAACTTCTGCGGCACTACCTTGGAAGGACTTTATTTGTTTATGCCGCATTTGAATAGATTTGGCATCAATACACTTCTCATTCAGAAAAATGGAGAGAATGATGATTTATATATTCTGCGAATCGATCAAAAAACTCTTAACAAATGGAGTTCTGAAGATAAATAAAAAACGCCAGTCTTATTAAAAGACTGGCGCATAATTTATCCCTCTGAAGGGTCTTCCGGTTGAATCGGTGTTTCTTCAGCCTTATTATCAGCAATAATAGCCGCTTCGAGATTGTCCAACAGAGTTTCTAATACACGATAGTTAATGCGTTTATTCGCAACATATGCCATAATTCTATTACGGCACTCAGGGGCTTTTTTGGTATCAGCCATAGATATCATCCCTCCTTTGGCTTATATAAGTAGACTAATATAACCAAAACTCTACAAATTTGATTTTGAAAAGAAATTTTGATATAATATAATAAAATAAAAGGTGGTGGAATGAATGTTCAAAGCAAAGAATATAAAGACACAAAAAATCGAACCTATTTTGGATACTTATGTTGATGATACGTGCGGCACTACCTTTTTTCTTGTGTGGCGTGGTAAGTGGGTTTGGGATTTTGCAACAAATTTTGTTCCACCAAATTGGGAGGAAGAAAAGCCTTGAAGATAAATTGTCCTAATTGCGCGGCTCCTATTGATCCTGAACTAAATAAGTGCCCATATTGCGGGACTACTTATTTTGATATGAGCTGTATTGATTTTGAAAACGAAAAGCCTTTTTACTTGAAAATAAAAACAAAATGGAATGGTATTGATTGTTATATTACACAATTTGTAAAACCAAAATTGACAACGATTGAACAGTCTTGTTCAATAAAGGAGTTCCGCAACGGAAAAGGTAATCCACTAATAATGAGCAGTGTAGTTGAAAAAGGACTGACAACAAATGTTTCTTTTAGTGGAATTCCTTTTGGGAACAATGAACTAATGAGAGTTGAAATAAAAAATGAATAATAGAATAGATACAGAGGAAGAAATTTGATTTCTTCCTCAATTTTTGTTATAATTAAAAAAGAAAAATAAGATTGGAGATGAAATAATGAGTTATGATGCCAATTCTATCCAAGTAAGAGACTTCAGAACAGCCTGCCGCTCAACTCCGGGTATGTATTTAGGCGCAACGGCTCAAGATGCAGCATTTAATTGTTTTCTTGAAGTCTTGAACAATGCTTGCGACGAAGCAATGATGGGCCGAGGAAATAAAATTGAAATTACTCTTTCTGATGATTGCAATACTTTGATGTGCGTGGACAGTGGGGCAGGAGTTCCTAGAGGGCCAAATAAGGACTGCGAGGAAGTTCTTATTGAACTTTTCAGTTCCGCACACAGTTCAGGTAAGTTTGATACGATAAATTACAAGAAGGTACGCGGTTGCCATGGAATTGGGACATCTGCAGTTTGCGTTTGCTCAAGTACATTTGAAGTATGGAGTCGAAGAGAAGGCGCAGAATATTATTTGAAATTTAATGATGGTATTCCTGCCTCCCCTAGAAGTCAGAAAGTTAGAGATATATCAACCACCGGTTCTACTTTTAGATTTACTCCTAATAAAGAGGTACTGAACATTGAAAAAGACCAGCCAGCCTTTCAGTGTGAGCGAATTAGAGAAGAACTTCGACTTACATCTTACTTTATTCCAAAGGTTTATTTTGTTTTTACTTATAAAGGTAAAAGTGAAACCTTTTATTCACTAAATGGGCTGAAAGATTTTGCAAAAGACAATATTAGTAAGCCGCTTCATAAGTCTTATATTTATGGATATAAAGAGTTTGATGATGAGGTTGAAGTTGAGGTTTTTGCCCAATGGACGAGCGGAAAAGAAACTGAATACATTTTTTCTAATGGCGCACTTAATATAGATGGAGGAACACCCAGTACGGGTGCAAAAACAGCTTTTACGCGCACTATCAATTCTTTATCTAAAGGCGATTATAACGCCGATATGATACGCAAAGGACTTGTATATATTGTAAATGTACGGCATCCTCATCCTATTTATCAGAATCAGACGAAGTCTCGTATTCAAAATCCTGAACTTAGAGGTTATACGCAAACAGTTTTTACCGAAGCGATAAAAGAGTTTGTAAGAAAGCATAAGGATGAATTTGATAAAGTTGTTGAACTTTTGGCTAAAGAAAAGAAAGCTGAAATGATGGCTGAGCGTGCGCGTCAGCAAGTTTTGAACGCTTCTAAAGAGGTTGAAAAAAATCAAAAACGAAAAGTCTTTTCAAGTGATAAATTGAAAGATGCAGAATTTTTGGGTCAAGATTCAATACTACTTATTTGTGAAGGAGACAGCGCGCTTGGCGGTATGTCTCAGGCAAGAGACGTTGAACACGTTGGGCTTATGTGCATAAAAGGTAAAATTTTGAATTGCCTAAGCCACGAGGAAGAAAAAATTTTTCAGAATGAGGAAATCAAACTTTTATTGAGTGCAATGAATATTAATCCAATGAAATATGATAGTAAGAAACTTAGATATGGAAAATTAGGAATTTGTAGTGATGCGGATTGACCGATGTTGAGTCCGCGTAAAATCCCTGAAATTGCGGGGAACCCCTTAGAGCCTTTTCAACCAAACCTATATTGGAAAATATAGGCGGCGTTCAGTAACGGGAATGGTAAGGTAAAATCGAAAAGGATTGGGCAACCAAACGCAGCGAAGCTTCCAGAAAGGAAGAACGTTCAACGACTATAATAGGGACTTCAAAATTTTGAAGATGGTATAGTCTAATCCCTCAATTCTTTATAATTATAATCCATAAAAATCTACTTCTATATAGAAGGTGATAAATATGGGTAAAAACATAAAACTTTTTGACGAGGAAATACAACAACAAATAATTGATGATTATCTAAATAACAAATCGATGAGACAGATAGAAAGGGATTATGGAGCAACTCGTCAATCAGTAGCAAAATTTTTAGAAGAAAAAGATATAAAAACAACCAAGGGAAATCATCATAGGTTATATACTCATGACTATGATTATTTTGAAAAAATTGATACAGAAGAAAAGGCTTATTGGTTAGGTTTCATGTTTGCTGATGGCTATATTGTTGATTATTCTAACAAGTATGGAGAAGATAAATTTGGTATAACCTTACATTCAAAAGACATTTCTTCTTTAGAAGCTTTTAAAAAATCAATTCATGCTACCAATCCAATTACAGATGTATCATATGATGGACGAACTTTGAGACGAATTATTATGAGTTCTCAAAAAACAGTAGATGATTTGATTTCTCATGGATGCGTAAAACAAAAAAGTCTAATTTTACAACCTCCAATTGGAGTTCCTGATGAATTACTTCATCATTTCATTAGAGGCTTCTTTGATGGAGATGGCTCTCTTTATTGGAACAAAAGTGCTTTTACAGCGCATAGCACTTGGAAAACCCCATCTTATTCAATTAATTTTACTTCAACTAAAGAAATGATTGAATGGCTAATAGAAATTGCAGGAGAGGGACGCATCAGTAAAGAAAACCGACGTGAAAAAACATATTATTTCAAATTAGATGGAAATAAAAAGGTTAGACGTTTTTGTGATTATATGTATAAAGATGCTACAATTTTTATGGAACGAAAATATAATCTTTATAAAGAATTGTGCAAAATATCAGGAAACTGAGGGTATAAATGTCTGACGGTTATCATATTGGACTACTTGTAATGGCAGTCCTGCTCAAGTTTGCGCCAGAATTTATTAGAGAGGGGCGCCTTTGTTGGCTTCGCTCGCCACTTTTTATTGTTGAGCAAGGTAAAAAACATTCTTATTATTTTACAGATGAAGAGTTCAATGAAGCAAAAAGGAAAGGGCTTATCAAGGGTGAGGTTCATCGCGCGAAAGGATTGGGCGCGCTTCCCGCTGAACAAGCTCACGAATCAATGTTTAGTCCAGAATTCCAACATTTGGATATATTGATGCCAGATGAGAACAGTTTTTCTCTTCTATCTGATCTTATGGGAGCCGATGTTGGGCCACGCACTGATTATATTTTTGATAATATAGATTTTTCAACTATAAGAGAATAAAGAAATTTCAACGAGGAGAAATTTGATTTCTCCTCAATTTTTTGATATAATGTATATAGAAAATAAGAAAGGAGCTGTTTGAATGAAGAAGGAATTTAGAGCGGCTATAACTAAGGGAAATAATTGGATTGAAGCTGGTCGAACTGGTAAAGCAACATATCCTGTAAACAAGTATGGTAATGTGATGTTCTACCCAACTGATGGAAAAGCTCCTTATTGTATCTGTTTGAGGGAAGGAGATATTGAATGGAAAGAAATCTAACTCCTATTATCGAGCAATCATTTACTCAATATGCTGGGGCTGTTTTGCAGTCCCGCGCGCTTGTTGATGTTAGAGACTGTTTAAAGCCGAGCGCTAGACAGATTTTTTATTCTATGTGGCGCAACAAGTATATACATAGCAAGCCTTATGAAAAAACTAATGCGCCAATGGGCGACGCGATGAAGGACTTCTATATTCATGGTAATGCTTCTTGTGTTGGTATAATGATGCGTGCAGCTCAGGATTTTTCAATGCGAGTGCCGCTATGTGAAGTACAGGGCAACTGTGGAACTCTTATTAGTTCTGGCAACTGGGCGAGCGAAAGATATACATCAACCCGTCTTGCTGAAATCGCAGATTATCTTTTTGCAAACATAGACAAAGAAACCATAGATGAATGGCGTGATAATTATGCAGATAACTTACAGTATCCCGCCGTTTTACCAAGTAAAGGTTATTACAATCTTGTAAATGGTAGTAGTGGTATTGCTGTAGGCATGAGTGCAAGTTTGCCAGCTTTCAACCTTAGAGAAATGAATGAAATGCTTATCCGCCTTTTGGAGAATCCTGATTTGCCAGCAAAAGAAGCTGTAATTCTTCCTGACTTCCCAACTGGCGCAATTCTTCTCAATAGAGATGAAGTAATTGAATCTTTGCTAAATGGACGAGGCAAGGCTTGTAAATTACGCAGTGTTGTTTCTTTTGATGTAAAAGAACGATGTCTTATTGTGTCTGAAATCCCCTATGGCACATATACTAATACTATTTGTGGCCAGTTAAGTGAGATTCTGGAAAGTGATGAAAATCCGGGGATTGAACGTTTTAATGATTTGACAGGTAAAACTGCACTTATTAAAATTTATTTAACAAAAACAGCTAATCCTGATAAAGTTTTAAAGTATCTATACAAGAATACTTCACTTCAGTCATATTATTCTATAAATATGACAATGCTTGATAAAGGAAAATATCCTAAAGTATTTTCTTTGAAAGAAGCAATGATGGAATTTTTGGCTCATCAGAAAGATGTTTATACTCGTGGTTTTCAGTTCGATCTCAAGAAAATTATTGATCGTCTGTCTATAATTGATGGCCTTATTCGTGCTTATAACCAAATTGAGGAAGTCATTCAGACAATCAAAAAGTCGGCTGATTCAAAGAGTGCATCAGTCGCACTCCAGAAGCTCTTATCTATTAATGAGCGCCAAGCTAAAGCGATTCTTGACTTGAAACTTGCGCGGCTGTCTCACTTGGATATTGATAAACTCCTAAAGGAGCAGTCTGAGCTTGAAGTCGAAAAAGCTCGTATTGAAGCCATTCTTGCAGACGAGTCTTTACTCAAGAAAGAAATTGAGAAAGGCTTGCGTGAGGTAATGGATAAATTTGGAGATGACCGCCGCACACAGATTTTGAATTTGTCGGCAGATGAGAACGATGAGCCTGTTGAAGTAAAGAAATATCAGGTAAGTCTGACAAATCAGAATGAGATTTATGTCAGTGAAATTTCTTCTCTTTATTCCCAGAGCCGTAATACGGTTGGTAGCAAAATGAAACTGGCAGATGGCGAATATATCACATATTCAACTTCTTGTATGACAGGTGATGTACTCTTGTTCTTTACACGAAAAGGACAGATGTATGCACGGCCTTTGTCATCTTTTGAGAATGAAAAGAAAACCTATCTCGATTTTGCGGGTGATGATAAGGTTCTTACACTTACATCTTACAATAAAACCACAAGTGCGCGCTATGCTATGTTTATCACGAAGCAAGGTTTTGTTAAAAAGACTGAACTCAAAGAATATAATACCAATCGTTCTGGCGGCATAAAGGCAATCGAGTTTGCTACTGGTGATGAATTAGTCAATGTATTGCTAATAAACGAGGAAAATCTTGCACTTTCCACAAAAAAGGGCCAACTCCTTATAATTGAGACTGACTCGATAAATGCTATTGGACGTGCTACAAAGGGTGTTCGTGGTATCAAACTGAGTCTTGGCGATGAAGTATCGAGCGCCCGCGCTATTACGTCGGAAAAAGAAATTGTTGTTGTGTCCAAGGAAGGATTGGCAAAGCGGCTGTCTGTTGATGAACTACCTATTCAGGGGCGCTACACAAAGGGTGTAAAAGCAATGCCAGAAGGAATTGTTGATTTTGTTGCTCTACAGAATGAGCGCGAATTGGTTGTTATATCGACAAGCGCACGCCTCCGTATCAAAGTAGAAGATTTGCCACTTCAGAGTCGAACAGCGCAAGGAGTCAAGACATTGAAGTTATCCGGTAAAAATGAAGTAATTGGTCTGGTCAAAATTTGACTTTTTTTAAAATCTGCGATATAATATATATACAAGATAAGGAAAGAAAATTATTTTTCTAAAATTAAATATTGAAAATTTGACTTTGAGTGAAATTTTTGATATAATATATTTGTTGAATGGGGAAATGATTCCCATTTATAATAAAATAAAAAATTTATAAAACAAATAAGGAGAAAACACATTATGAAACTTACTGAAAAGTCCGCTGAAACTTTCAATTACGTCCGTGATAACGGTGGCCACATTTCCATTGATGAGCTGGTTTCCGCTCTTGGCCGCACCGCTCGTTCTGTTGGTGCAAATGTGACTGACCTTCAGAAGAAGGGTCTTGTCGTTCGTGAGAAGGTTGCTGGTGAAGGCGAGGACGCCAAGGATATCACCTATGTCAATCTGACTGACGAAGGCAAGGTTTTTGTTCCGTCCGCCGACGAAGAGTAATTTTGAATATATTGGAGCCTGATGAATAGTCAGGCTCCTTATGTTCAAAAGAGTCAAAAATAAAAAAATAAGGAGTAAGAAAATGAGAGAAGCAACTAATAAAGTATATATTGAAGGAATATTGAGTGAAACTGACCTAAAGAATGGCTCTTTTGAAAAGGACGGCCGCACCACTGAGTATCTTGGTGGTTCTATAAAGATAAGAGTCAATAGCAAAGAGGGACTTCTTGAAATCCCTGTAAAGCTATTTGCAAATAAGACTAAGCGTGATGGTAATGCTAATCCTGCATATGCATCTGTTCAGCGTATTCTGGACGAAATGCACAGTATTGCACAGGTTGGTGAGGCTGACGCAACTCGTGTCCGTCTGACTGGTAAGATTTCTATGAATGAATATCCGTCTCAGGATGGTTCTTCTATGATTTCTTATCCTCAGATTCAAGCATCTTTTGTCAATGTTGTGCGCAAGGATGAAATGAAGCCCAAGGCTGATTTCTCTATTGAGATGATGTTGGCTAATATGTCTCCTGAACTTGATAAGGAAGGCATTGAGACTGGTAATATGATAATCCGGGGTGTTGTTCCCGGCTGGGGCGATACTGTTGATGTTATTCCATTTATTGTCAAGAGCGAGAATGTTCGCGCGGCAATAAATGAATATTGGCAGGAGAATGATTGCGTTGCAGCCGAGGGTCGTTTGAACTTTACTTCTACTGTACGTACTGAGATAGTCAATCCGGGCTTTGGCGAACCGCACGAAGAAACCCGCACTCTGAATCTGAGTGAGCTTGTCATCACTGGCGGCTGTCCGACTCCTCTTGAGGGCGATAAGGCTTGGACCCTTGAAGAGATAAGTGCGGGCCTCAGTAAGAGAAAGGAGCGTCAGGAGCAGCAGAAGGCTAATGGCCGTGCTCGCGCTGCACAGCGTAAAGCCCCGGCTCATAATTCTTCAACTGCATCTATGGGTCTTGACCTCGGTTTCTAAGGAGGTCTTGACCTATGGCTATTGATTTGATGGCGATACAGCCTAGCGTTGTTTCTCGTGATTTACGCGGGAAGTTCGTTATGCTGTATGGAAAAGAGAAAAGTGGTAAGACTACAGCCGCTTGTTCTTTCCCTAAGAGTCTTCTCCTCGCATTTGAGAAGGGCTATAATGCTATTGGTGGCGTTATGGCTCAGGATATAACCAAGTGGTCAGATATGAAACAAGTCTGCCGTCAGCTTGAAAAGGCGGAAGTACGCGAGAGATTTTCTACCGTTATCATAGATACTGTTCCTATTGCATATGATTATGTTGAACAGTATGTATGTGCTCAGAATGGTGTATCTAAAATTTCTGACATACCTTGGGGTGGCGGTTTTTCACAAGCAAAGAAAGAATTTGAATCTACGCTTCGTAAGATTACGCAATTGGGTTATGGCCTTGTCCTTATAGCCCACTCTGCCTCTCGCATTGAAAAAGATGCTAATGGTAGTGAGGTTGAAATTATTTCTCCTGATCTTCCCAAGCGGGCTGCCGAAATTTGTAACGGTTTAGTTGATATTATTGGTTATATCGGAACTGAATTTGTCAATGGTGAAAATAAGCGTTGGCTTTATACGAGAGAGACCCCCACTCTCTTTGCAGGTAGTCGTTTCAAGTATATGCCGCCAAAGATTCCGTTCGGTTATGATGAGCTTGTAAAAGGCATCAATGAAGCTATTGATAAAGCTGAAAAGCTCGATGGTATTTCTGTTGTAGATAAAGGACAAAGTTGGGAGAAAGATGAAACTCCTCTTGACTATATAACCGTCCGCAATCACGCACAAGACCTTTGGGTTAAGCTTGTCGGTACAGGTGAAAATGCTGATGCTGATATGGCTCGTCGCATTTCTAAGAAGATCGAAATGATTTTCGGTCATCCAATGAAGCTCAGCGAAGCTACCGAAGACCAAGTCGATTTGCTCAATCTTGTCAATCTTGAAATGGAAGACCTTCTCAAGGAGAAGAGCAACTAAATATTGTATAACTGCTCACGGGCGACTACTTTATATTGTAGTCGCCCCCTTTTCTAATTTGACTTTTTAGAAAAATTGTGATATAATATTTATATATGAAAGGAGTGAGAAAGTGGCAAAAACACAATTGAAATATCCAAAAAGAGAAGTCGAGTGCCGCTATTGCCACAAAAAGTTTGACCGAAATGTCGTGCCAGAAGGTACGTGGATTGAAAGTCCAACAAAGTGGTTTTATCACACCGAATGTTATCCAAAAGCAATGGAGCTTAGAAAGGCAAAAAAAATAACGGATACAGCGTCAGAGACTGAATGGAAAGATAGTACATATTACTTCTTGAAGAATCATTTAAAGATAGCTGTCAATTATCCATTATTTGACAAACAATGGCAATCAAACCTCAAAAAGAAACGTACTCCGAAAGGTATTTATTTTGCACTTGTATATTTTTACGACATAAAGAAAAACTTGGTTGAACGTTCTAATGGCGCAATTGGAATTGTAGATTATATTTATGACGATTCACGCGAATATTGGAAGCAACAGAATCAACGCGACAGTGATATTATCAAGCGAATTGAAGAGCAAGCGAAAAAACAAGCCGAAGCACAGAAACAGATTGTGCGACAAACCACTTCCAAAAAGAAAAATAATCGTAAAACTTATTCAATGGAGGATGATGAAGATTGATTGACCGCACTTCTATAAATCAGGTTCTTGGCGGTTTGATTCTTCAGCCCAAACTCCTAAATGAAACAGACAAATATTCATTGACACCGCTGGACTTTGAGGATAAGTTTGATAGACGAGTTTTCAAAGCCATTTATATGTTATACACTAGCGGCGCTCCTAAGATAAGGCCGATTGACATTGAAGGAGTTTTTGGACAAGACCCAATGTCAAAGTCTTTATTTGAACAGTCAAATGGACTTGAAAGAGTTCAGGATTTGATTGAGTTGGCAGAAGTTGAAAACTTCGGCTTTTATTATAACCAACTCAAAAAATTTAACTTGATGACAGACCTTGAAAAGCAAGGATATAGTGTCAAGTCATTCTATGAAAAAGATTTAACAGCTCCACGTGCAAGTGAGATAAATGAGAGATTCAAAGAACTGACGCCGCAAGATATCATCAAAGGTCTAAAAAAGCAACTTGTTCATTTGGAAAGTGAGTATGCAGCTGGTGAAGAAGTCGAAATCGAAAGTCTCGCGGACGGTATTGAGGAATTGGTTGAAAGTTTTGGCTCTACAGAAGAAATTGGTTATCCAATACAGGGCGCGATTTGTAATGAGATAATGAATGGCGCGCTAAAAGGAACTTTGACAGTTCGTTCAGCTAGTAGTGGTCTTGGTAAGACTCGTACTGCGGTAATGGATGCTTGCTATCTTGCTTATCCCATTCGTTATAATACAGAGAATGGCAAATGGATTCAATGTGGCAATACGCAAAAAGTTCTATTTATTATAACAGAGCAACAGAAAAAAGAGATTCAAAAAATGGTTTTAGCTTACCTTACTGACATCAATGAAGATAGATTTCGCTATGCAAATTTTGATAAGACAGAACAGCGTATCATCAAACAAGCTCTTGAAATAATGAAGCAATATGAAAAAAACTTTATTGTTATACGTATGCCAGAACCAACAATCGAACTCATAAATGCAGTTGTGCGCGACCAGTGTATTGTAAATGAAATTGATGTTGTATTTTACGACTATATCTTCATAAGCCCTTCATTAGTAAATGAATTCAAAGGAACTGCCCTTAGAAATGATGAGTTGCTTTTGTTTATGACAACCGCACTGAAAAATTTAGCAGTTGAGTTGAATGTTGCGGTTTTTACTTCAACGCAGGTAAATGCAAAAGCTGACGATAACAAAGATATAAGAAATGAATCTTCTCTTGCGGGCAGCCGCGCGATTATTAATAAGGCGGATAATGGTTTGATTATGTCGCGCCCAACAAATGATGAACTGCTAATTCTAAAAGATAATTTTATAAGTATGTATGGAACGCCCAATCAGGTTGCAGATGTTTATAAATTGAGAAGCGGGCGATGGACGCAAACGCGCATTTGGTCATATGTTGATTTGGGGCGTTTGAAAAAGAAAGATTTGTTTATTACAAACTCTTTGCTGGAACCACTTGATGACTTTGTTGTCAATGAAATTGAAGTATATAACTGGGATAATAGTGAAGCAAATGAAATAAAAGAACTGATAGAAAGGTTGAATAAGATTGATTGATTATGAAAGTATTGTAAAAGGGCTGACGCCAGATGGGGTAGAGAACCTACTCCGTCAGCTTGGCGGAGAAGTCCAAAGAAAAGATAATTGTTTAATCTGTACAACAATTTGCCATAATGCATACGAAGGAAGTCCAAAATTGTACTACTATTTTGACACGCATTTATTTGTTTGTTATAGTGAGTGCGGTAATATGTCAATTTTTAGTTTTTTGAAACATTATTATGACACAAGAAACATCTTGTATGATTGGCATAATGATATTTTGCTTCCCGCACTGAATTGTTCTACTTACACTGCGGCTGAACGTTCATCTTTGATTCAGCCATATGTAAGTGAGAAAGACAAGTATAAACCACAAAAACCAAAAGAATTGAAAATCTATGACAAACGTGTCTTAGACGTATTTACAAAGTTTTATCCACCTGAATGGTTGAATGATGGAATTACAAAAGAAACAATGGATAAGTTTGACATTCGTTATTCGATAAGTCAGAATAAAATTATAATTCCTCATTATAACATAAATGGAGAGCTAGTTGGAATAAGAGGACGTGCACTCAACCCGTGGGAAGTTGAAAATGTGGGTAAATATATGCCAGTTCAGGTTGAAGGAATTTGGTATAGTCATCCACTTTCACTCAACCCATATGGACTTTATCAGAATAAACAGAAGATAAAACGAGATCATATCTGCTATATATATGAAGGAGAAAAGTCCGTCCTTCAGCAAGAAAGTTTCAATATGAGTAATTGTTCGGTTGCAGTATGTGGTTCTCATTTGAATAAATGGACAATGCGTGAAATTATCAAGATTGGGCGTCCAGATGAAGTTGTTCTTTGTTTTGATAATGAAGAAAAACCCGGTGAAGATATATATTTCAACAAGCTCTACACAATGTGTAAAAAGTATAGCAAGCTTACTAATTTTTCTTTTATTTATGATAGAGATGGACTTACTGAGCCAAAGGATAGTCCCACTGATAAAGGCGAAGAGATTTTTCGTGAACTGCTGCGTAGGAGGGTAAAAGTGCAGTGAAATATAAATTGACAAATGATGGAATATATAATAATTATGGAGAACAAATTTTACGGCTGAGGGGAATTGAAAATGTTGAGCTGTTCTTGAATCCTGATAAGTCGTGCTTACAGAGCTATCGCGCGCTGGACAATGTAGATAAAGGTATTGAGTTTATCAAGCAAAACATTGATAATGAAAATCCACTAGCCATTATTTGTGATTGCGACGCTGATGGCTTGACGTCAAGTGGCATTATTTATCAATATATAAAGCGACTCAATCCTGTAAAACATATTATACAGATAATACATAGTGGTAAACAGCACGGCTGTAGTGATGTGATGGAACAATTACTTGAACATAGCTGGAGTGGTGTTTTAATTCCGGATGCCGGGACCAATGATGGTGAGTATATCAAACAATTAGATTGCCCCGTATTGGTTCTTGATCATCACGAATTAGAGCCTATAAGTGAAATCCCACCCAATATGATTCTTATAAATAATCAGACAAGCTCCGCTTATCAGAACAAAGACTTGTGCGGCGCTGGGGTTGTATGGCAGTTCTGTAGAGCACTTGATGATACATTTGGACATGATTGGGCTTGGAATTATACAGATTTAGCTGCATTGGGCATCATAAGCGATATGATGAGTATGTTGTCTTATGAAAATCAATTTATTGTTCAGCGTGGTTGTTCTAACATACAAAACTTTTTTCTCAAAACTCTTGTTGAAAAACAGTCCTACTCAATGGGCGGTGAAATCAATCCGACAACTGTTGCATTTTACATAACACCATTGATAAATGCAATGATTCGTGTAGGTTCTCAAGAGGAAAAAGAACGCCTTTATCGTGCAGTTGTTATGGGCGAAACACTTGTACCAAGTGGCAAGCGCGGGGCAAAAGGAACACTTGAAAAGCTCGCGATTGAAAGCGCGCGCGAATGTACAAATGCAAAGTCGCATCAAGATAAGGCAAAAGAAAAAGCAACTGAACAACTTGAGTATAAGATACACAAGTATGATTTGCTAGAAAATAAAATTTTGTTTGTTAAACTTGACGACGATGATGACTTTCCTCCTGAGCTGAACGGTCTAATTGCCACACAACTTAGTGCGCGATACCATAAGCCAACAATGATAGGACGCGAAGGCTCAGATGGAATGATAAAGGGAAGTATTAGAGGACTTTCACAGAGCGCGCTCACGTCGTTCAAGGACTATTTGTTAGATACGTCATTGTTTGACTATGTGCAAGGGCACGCTAACGCTGCCGGGTTTGCTATTCCAGCCAACAGCTGCAATGAACTACTGAATCTTTCTAATACCCAATTGGCATCTTATGACTTTGGAGATAACAATTACGACGTCGATTTCGTTCGCAAGGCAAGTGATAGTGATATAAGCAACATTATTTTTGATTTGGCGCGCTACGAAAGAGTTTGGGGTCAGAACAACCCTCAGAGTCTTATAGCGATAACAAACCTCTACATAAAACCCGATGATATAAAAATAATCGGCAAGAATCAAGATACAATACGAATTGAAAAAAATGGAATTACCTACATAAAGTTCCGTGCAAAAGACTTGATTGAAAAGCTTCATAAATGGCCTGAAATGTGTTTAACAATTGTGGGTAAACCCAATGTTAATGAATGGTTAGGAAATTACACCCCCCAATTGCAAATCGTAGATGTTGAAGTCGAAAACGCGGAGTGGAGCTTTTAAGTTTGACTTTTAGGCTAATTTTTGATATAATATATATAGAAAATAAAGAAAAGGGGTGATAAGTTGAATATTCCGTATCCGGGATCGCTACATAATCATTCGGATTATTCTAATGAAAGGCTTCGAGACTGTATAATAAAAGTCTCAGACCTAATTGATCGCGCCATCGAGTTAGGTCATAAAGTCGTCGCTCTTACAGACCATGAATCAATATCTGGCGCGATTAAGGCAGAAAAGTATTATAAAAAAGTAAAAGAAAAATGTCCTGATTTCAAATTCATTCAAGGAAATGAAATTTATCTTTGTCGAAATGGGTTAAACGCATCGAATTTTATTGCGGGACAAGATAAATATTATCATTTTATCTTGTTAGCTAAAGATGCAATCGGGCATAAACAAATTAGAGAATTATCCACTCGCGCAGGATTGCGTAGTTATATGGCGCGTGGTATGCGTCGTATGCCAACTTATTATAGTGATTTGTTTGAAATCGTGGGAGCCAATCCGGGGCATATTGTAGGAATGACAGCTTGTCTTGGCGGCTGCCTCCCTACTCAGCTTCTCAAAGCGCGAAATGATAGCTCACTCAATAGCAAAATTGAAAACTGGATTTTGTCTTTGGATAAACTTTTTGGACATGGTAATTTCTTTTTTGAAATGCAACCAAGTCATAACAAAGAGCAGATTTATGTAAATAAAAAGTTGCTTGAATTATCAGTTAAATATGACATTTCTTATGTTATAACAACTGACAGCCATTATCTCAAAAAAGAAGATCGCGCGATTCATAAAGCATATCTTAATGCACAAAATGGTGAGCGAGAAGTGGATGATTTCTATGCAACTACGTATCTTATGGATACAAAAGAAATAGAAGAGTATTTCAACTATTTCACTGAAGAGCAACTTCAACTCGCATATTGCAATATTCTCAAAATAGGTGAAATGTGTGAGGATTTTTCACTTATACGGCCTTTGAAGATTCCAGAACTTTATTGGAAGACATTTCCAGAAGACGAAGCAGCATATGATATTCTCAAGCAAGAGATTCCTTATTTGGAAACTTTCTATAACTCTGATTATTGGGGTGATAGAAAGTTAGTTTGGGCAATCATTGATGGAATCAAACGGAAGCCGGGCCTGCAGAATAAGCGAGCATATGATGAGATAAATATTTGTCTTGATGATACGTGGCGTTCATCAATAACGAACCACACACATTGGTCAGCTTACTTCCTCAATTTGCAGAAAAATATAGATTTATGTTGGGAAGCTGGCTCTCTTGTCGGGCCGGGCCGTGGTTCGGGCGCTGGATTTACATTGTTATATGCTTTAGATATAACACAGATAAATCCGATTCAAGAAGAAACCCAAGTGTTTCATTGGCGTTTCCTCAATCCCGACCGTGCATCGGTATTGGATATAGATACCGACATCGAAGGCGGACGCCGCGCACAAGTCTTACAAAAGTTTCGTGAATTTTATGGTGAGGACAGAGTTGCGAATGTTATTACATTCAAAACAGAAAAATCTAAATCAGCAATTTTAACAGCCTGCCGCGGCTTAGGAATTGATGTTGATGTGGCATCTTATTTGGCGTCTCTAATTCCAGCCGATCGAGGACAACTTCGTTCGCTTACTCAATGCATGAAAGGCGACGAAGACAAAGGCTTCAAACCAGTAAAGCAATTTGTTGAAGCAATGAAAATTTACAGTGATGTTTGGGAAGTTGCTTCAAGAATTGAGGGGCTAATTTGCGGCATTGGTGTTCACGCCGGTGGAGTAATCTTCGTTGATGAGCCTTTTACGGAATCGACAGCGTTAACTCGCGCGCCCGATGGCACGGTCATCACGGCTTTTGAGCTTCACGATGCGGAGGATGCATCGCTAATCAAAATTGATATGTTGTCAATTGAAGCTCTTGATAAAATACATAATGAGTTAGATTTGTTATGTGATTATGGCTATATAGAACGCAAACCAACTTTGCGCGAAACCTATGAAAGTGTAATCGGCATCTATAATCTTGAACGAACTGCGCCAGAAATGTGGGAAATGGTTTGGAACCATAAAATAGCTAGCCTATTTCAAATGGAACAGCCAAGCGGCATTTCTGGTATAGCATTGACTCATCCTAAAAATGTTAGTGAGCTAGCCGTTCTAAACTCGGTAATTCGTCTTATGGCTCCAGAAAAAGGAGCCGAGCAGCCACTTGATATGTGGGCGAGATATCGTTTGAATATCAACGAATGGCGAGATGAAATGATTCAGTATGGATTGAAAACCGAAGATATAAAATGGCTGATGGGGCATAGCGCAATAACAAGCGGCATTTGTGAAAGTCAAGAAGGAATGATGCAGCTTTTACAAGAGGAACGACTCGGTGGAAATAACTTGATCTTTGCGGACAAGTGCAGGAAGGCAATTGCAAAAAAACAAGGTAAACTCTTTGACGAATGTGAGAAGGCTTACTTTGAAAATGCACAAGAAAAAGGCTGTAATATGACTCTGGTTCATTATGTATGGGATATTCTATTCAGAGTCCAGCGCGGGTATTCATTCTGCCGCGCACACACTCTTTCCTATTCGCTTGTGGCATTACAAGAAATGAATCTTGCATATCGTTTTCCAACAATTTTTTGGAATTGCGCGTGTTTGATTAGTGATAGCGGCGGCAACGAATCAGCCGACGATGACGAGGATGAATCGCCGGAGGAAATTATCGAATATAGTTATAACAACTGTATTGAAGAATTTGTTGATGACGCTGAAGATGACGAGGAAGACAACGATGAAGAAGAAAAAGTTGATGTAAAGAAGAAAAAGAAAAAAGTCAAAACGACTAACTATGGTAAAATTGCATCGGCGATTGGTAAGATGCGAATGGCTGGTATTTCTGTTTCTCCTCCTGATATCAATAAATCTACTTTTACTTTTTCTCCCGATGTTGAAAACTCAACAATTCGTTATGGTATGAGCGGTATTGTAAAGATTGGTGAAGACATTGTCAAATCCATAATCGCTAATCGCCCTTATACCTCAATTTCTGATTTTCTTTCCAAAGTCAAAGTTAACAAACCACAAATGATAAATCTTATAAAATGCGGCGCTTTTGATTCCTTTGGTGATAGAGTAAATCTAATGCGTGAATATGTCGGCCTAATTAGTGATACAAAAAAACGCATTACTCTTCAAAATATGGCAATGTTGATAAATTTTGGGATGCTACCAGAAGAACTTGACTTTGAACGCCGCGTTTATAATTTCACGAAATATCTCAAAAAAATGAAGTTAGATTCCTCGTTCTATGGGTTGGATAATATCGCGTTAAATTTTCTCGATAAAAACTTCTCACTTGACTGTTTGAGTGCAAGTGATGAAACCGAAAGTGGTTTCAAAATTAGTATCACAGCTTGGGATAAAATCTATAAGAAATATATGGATAATGTTCGCAAGTGGATAAAGGAAAATCACGATGAGTTATTAGACACCGTGAATGAGCGGTTGACGCGAGATGTATGGAATAAGTATTGTCTTGGCTCAATAAGTAAGTGGGAAATGGATAGTGTTTCGTGTTATTTCCATGAGCACGAATTGCAAAACATTGATGAGCGCGCTCAAGGTTTTTCAAACTTTTTCAAGCTAAAAGAGCAGCCTGACGTTGAAACTTATTTCAAACCGCGCGGCAAAGATAGTGATAGTGCGCCAATTCCGATTTATAGAATACATCGTATTTGCGGGACTGTGTTGGATAGAGATAAAGCAAAAAAAATTGTTTCGTTATTGACAAAAGATGGTGTTGTTCAAGTCAAAATTTTTGGAGAAGCATTTGCAAATTATGACAAACAAATTTCTGAAAGAGAGCCAGATGGAAAGAAGCATATTATTGAAAAATCGATCTTTTCACGTGGTAACAAGATAATTGTGTGTGGCATTAGAAAGGACGACAGCTTTCTGGCAAAGAAATACTCCCGAACTCCATATCATCTAATCGAAGAAATAACAGATATTGATGAACATGGTCGCATTACAACGCACGTAAGGGGTGAGTAAATGGCTGCAATTGGATTCTATGATGAAGATATGAAGCACTTTACTCACACAGCCTTCAATCTTGAGATAATGAAAATGGCCGCATATTATCGTAGAAAGAGGGATATTATTTCTTTAACTCCCTCTTTTTCGCCAGAATATTACACTAAGTTGTATTATTACAAGGATTATAATGACGGCGACTTCATCCCCAATTTCCGCGCTTATAAGAATGTTGAAATTGGTGGGCTTGCTTTTTCAGACAATCAATATCTACAATTACCACCAGAAATTGAGAATTTGCCGCCTGATACGTCTATCTATCAGACACAGCGGCGGCTGTTTGAGACAAGTGAGGTAATGGCACTAACGTTTCAATCGCTTACGAAAGCACAACATCTGCGACTTTCTCTTGATGGAATGACAATAAACCCACAGTTCTCGCGGCAGCTCGCCTCTTCATTCAACTCAAAAACCAATTTGTTCTTACATGATTTCGCGCCCGGTCAAATAGATGGGGCATTTGAAATTATTCAAGACTTATTGAAACAAATGAAAAACTATGGAATTTTTCATCCATATGTTTCAAGCAAATTTCCTGTTTATGCTGAGAATACGAATTCGCTTCTCCAATGGATGAGTCTGCCGACTTCATCTCAATATTTTACTTTCCTTTATGATGGACTTATCCCAAATGATATGTTGGAAAATGTCTATATAACGGGGAATAAAAAGAAAAGTAAACTTGAGTGTGACATCACGCGTGAATGTAATTCACAAGATGATTTTTATGAGCGCGTTTTGCCGCTAATTCACAAACAAATTATATATTTTCGCCACACATTTTCTCGAATCAAATTCCGCTATGACCAAGAATATTTTGAGAAAATGGGATGGGACAAAACAATTGACCTAATGAATTGCTATGCAGTATCACTAATGTCTCCGCGCCATCGAGATATCTTTGAGGAATATCTTGATAGTGATAGTGTTTATGCATTTTGTCGGTCATTACCAGATGAAAAAACAAAAAGACCACACGTCCCCACTAAGATTGACGCGCGTCTTTCTCTTACAAAAATCCGTGTAAAAAATTATGATTTATTCAGGGCCTTCTATGAGGCCCACAATGTAGAACTAAAAGGAGGAAAGTTGGAATATGTCTAACCAAGAAATACACGAAAAAATTGAAGCAAACAATGATATAATTCAGTCTATTATGTCTCCGAATGTTTATACTCTAAACAATACAGTAGCTGCACTGATAAAAGAAAATCGTGAATTACAGAAACAATGCACTCACGAATTTATTGATGGCTACTGTCGTTTTTGTTATTTAGAGGAACCGGGGAGGGATTAATTTGTACGTCATAAAACGTGATGGGACTACGGTGCCATTTGATAAAGAGAAAATTAGAGTCGCCATTCTCAAAGCCTTTTTGGAAGTAGATGGACGTGAAACATCTTATGCCAAAAACAAAGCACGAATGGTGGCTGCTCAAATAGAAAAACTTAATAGAGATTTAAGTGTTGAGGAAATTCAAGACTTAGTGGTTGAGCGGCTTATGGCTAGTTCAAGAAAAGACGTAGCTGAGCGCTATGTTGAATACAGGTATAAACATAGACTTGCGCGCGATAATTATAAAGAAATGATGGATGTTATTAGTGAAAAGCTAATGGCGACCAACGTTCAAAATCAAAACGCTAACGTCGATGAAAAATCATTTGGTGGCCGCATAGGCGAGGCTAGTAATGCTATGACTCGCAAATATGCACTTGATTTTCTTCTCTCTCCAATGGCAAAGGCCAACCATGAAAATAATGAAATTTATATACATGACCTTGACCATTATGCAGTTGGTGATCATAATTGTCTTTCAATTCCTTTTGATGATTTACTCGCCAATGGTTTTACAACACGACAAACGGATGTCCGTCCCGCACAATCAGTTAATACGGCTTTTCAGCTTATAGCTGTTATTTTCCAGCTTCAATCTCTCCAACAGTTTGGTGGCGTCTCGGCAACTCATTTAGACTGGACGATGGTTCCATATGTGCGTAAAAGCTTTAGAAAACATTATATTGATGGGTTGAAATATATCCACAATATTGATGATAAAGAACTTTTTGAGCATATTCCAGATGATGCGGGCATTGAAGATGCTGAATACAAAATTTATGATAAAGCATATAAGTATGCAATGAATATGACTAAAAAAGAAGTCTATCAAGCCGTTGAAGCAATGTTTCATAACCTCAATACTCTTCAGTCTCGAAGCGGAAATCAGTTGCCCTTCACATCAATCAACTATGGGACTTGCACTCTCCCTGAAGGCCGTATGATTACTCGTGCAATCCTTGAGACATCTATCAAGGGCATAGGTAGTTTACATAGAACTAGCGTATTTCCTTGTCAAATTTTTCAATGTATGAAAGGAATAAACCGTGCGCTGGGCGACCCGAATTATGATTTGTTCCAACTCGCGCTCAAATCAACGGCATTAAGACTTTATCCTAATTATGCTAATGTTGATTGGTCTGGTAATGCAGGATATGATAGAAACGACCCGCGAACGTATTTCTCAACCATGGGGTGCAGGACAGCCAATGGTTACGATATAAATGGCTTTGGCCAGCAAAAAGACGGTAGAGGCAATATTTGTCCTGTGACAATTATTTTACCAACTTTAGCTATGGAGGCTAAAGAAAATTTTGTATCACAATATGCTTTGACTGGAAAAAATGCTAAAGATGCTTTTGCTATTGAATATTTTATAACTTTGTTAGATAAAAAAATTCACGAAGCCAAAGATATGCTTCTTGAGCGTTTTGAGTGGATTTGCAGCCAGCCTGCAAGTTCAGCCAGTTTTATGTATGAAAATAATGTAATGGCTGGCTATATACCAGAAGAAGGTATTAGAAGTGCGCTCAAACACGGCACTTTAGCAATTGGTCAGCTTGGCCTTGCTGAAACACTTCAAATTCTTATTAGACAAGATCATACCACTGAAGAGGGAATGAAACTCGCTAAACGAATTGAGCAGCTTTTCAAAGATAGGTGCACGGAATTCAAAGAAGAATATCATTTGAACTTTGGCGTTTATTATACCCCCGCCGAAAATCTTTGTTATACGGCGATGAAGAAATTCAAAGCTAAATATGGCGTTATTGAGAATGTGAGTGATAAAGATTACTTTACAAATTCAATTCACGTGCCCGTTTGGAAATCAATGTCTCCTTTTGAGAAAATTGATATTGAAAGTCAGCTTACAGGATATTCCTCAGCAGGCAGTATAACATACACAGAGCTAGAGAGCAGTTGCAAAAATAATATTGAAGCAATTGAAGCCATTGTAAATTACGCAATGGACAAAGATATACCTTATTTTGCTATCAACGTGCCAAACGACCAATGTATGGATTGCGGTTATTGCGATGAAATGACAGATACTTGTCCTGAATGTGGCGGAAGCAATATTCGTCGTTTACGTCGCGTAACAGGATATCTTACTAATGATTATAAAACAGCCTTTAATCTTGGCAAGCAGCAAGAGACAGAAATGCGAGTTAAGCATACGGGTAAGATTGAGAGAGCTGAAGATATATGAATTACTTTGGTATAACAAAATGCGACATCGCAAATGGTCTTGGTGTACGTGTTGTCCTTTGGGTATCCGGATGTTCCCTCCATTGTAAAGAATGTCATAATCCTGAAACTTGGGACTTCTGCGCAGGCAAGCCTTTCGATGATACCGCAAAAGAAGAATTGTTTGACGCTCTTTCGAAACCTTGGGTAAAAGGCATCACTCTTTCTGGTGGCCATCCGCTTGAGCCACAAAACAACAATACTGTCTATAAGTTGTTAAAGGAAATCAAAGAAAAATTTCCTAATAAAGACATTTGGCTCTATACTGGCTATCACTTGGACTGGGAGGATTTCAATCCCCCTCGCCGCATTTCAACAACACTCCAACTTTGTGATGTTGTGGTAGATGGTCCTTTTATTCTTGAACAGCGTGATTTAACTTTGCCATTTCGCGGTTCTCGTAATCAGCGTCTTATAGATGTTCGCCAAACTTTGGAAAAAGCGCACATTTGTGAACTCGAAATTTGATTTTTCATCAAAATTTCGATATAATATAAGTATGATAAAGAAAGATAGCTATAATATAATTCCTGCTTTCTTTGCAGGTATGCTAATTGGGGTTGGCGGATATGCCAACCTCATTAGCCAAAATAAGATATTGGGTGCATTGCTGTTTAGTTTTGGACTTGTTTCAATTTTAGAATTGAAACTTCCGCTTTACACTGGTCGTATTGCTTATGTAGGTGACAGCGTGGGGCTTGTTGACTTGGGAGCTATGCTTATCGCAAATTTTGCTGGCGCTGCATTGTTAGGTCTATTTGTATGGTGGGCGAATCCATTTTTGGCTGACTTAGTTGCTTCTTCAAAAGCAGAAATGTCATATACTAATTTACTCTTTAGCTCCTACTTGTGCGGAGTATGTGTCTATTGCGCAGTTGAAGGATTCAAACGAACAAAGTCCCTTCTTGCCATAATGCTCCCTGTATTTTTATTTGTTTATTGCGGTTTTGACCACTGCATCGCCAATATGTTTTATTCAGCGGCAAGCTCTATACCAATTTCCTTCCGAAAAATTTTAGTTGCTGCATTAGGTAATTCATTTGGCGCTCTAACTCTACATTATGGAAAGGAGACGTTATGAACGAAAATTTAGATAAGGTTCGATTCACGCACATAAAGCGAGTAATTGAACAAATAGAAAAAACTTATAATGGAAATACCGATGACCTTGAACTTTCTTTTGAATTTGTAATAGCAAGTCTATTCCCGCAAGTTTATAAGAATGTTCAAGAAAGGCTGAATAAAGAACATACAATGGGCTATATCGAGGGCTATAAAGCTGCTAGTGTAGCATTGGGAATCGAGGATGAATGTGGGACAACAAATGACTAACAAAATTTTGATGCGGAACTGCCAAAATGAGTTTCCTATCATTACATTGTGCGGCAGTACTAAGTTTCTTCCCTTGTTTCAGCAATACCGTAAAGAATTTACAATTGCTGGCTATATTGTCCTAAGCCCTGAGATTTATGGGCATTACGGTGATACAATGACAGATGAAGAAAAACAACGGCTCGACCGTATGCACCTAGCTAAAATTTCAATGTCTGATATGATTTTTGTAATAAACAAAAATGGCTATATTGGTGAATCCACAAAACGTGAAATTGAATGGGCAAAGCAATTAGAGAAAAAAATAATTTATTTGGAGGATATAGACGAATGAATGTTTATTTGGCAGGGGGAATCTTTTGTGAAGGAGATAGAATGAGAAATGAAAGATGGAGCACACAAATTCGTGATGCTATTCCCGGAATCAATCTCTATAATCCTCTGGAAAATAAAGAGATAAATGATAAAACAAAATGTGCAAGCTCTTGGCAGATTGCGGATGGAGATAACGCGCGCTTGGATGAAACTGATGTCCTTATTGCTTGCATTGATGGTGATGTGATTCCTTCTGGAACAAGTGCAGAAATTGGCAAATTTCACGAAAAGATTGCGCGCGGAGACAAGAAAATGATTATCGGTATTTGTACTGATAGTCGTATGGCAAGTCGCACATACAATGACGCTAAAGCCGAAATAATGCGTCTTGATATTGGTGAGAGCCAGTTCTGTTATCAGAATCTTTATACTGTTGGTCTTATTAAGCAAGGCGGCGTTTTAGTGGATAATATTGAAGATGTAATAAAATGGCTTCAAGACTGGGAGGCGACTCACGAATGATTTATTCACTTGGAGATAGAATTCCATTTGGCAAACTGATTCTGTTTGCCATTCAGATGATGTTATCAGTTTTCGTGGCAACAGTGCTTATTGCCAATATTTGCGGCGTTGCCGTATCTGGTGCGCTCGTTGGCGCAGGCTGTGGTACTCTGGCATATATTCTTATAACAAAAGGCCAGTCCCCGATGTTCATCTCAAACTCTGGTGCTTTTGTCGCCCCTATCATAATTGCACTTACTTCTTGTGGTTATGAAGGCGCGGTTATTGGCTGTTTTGTAATTTGGATTATTTATACAATTTTTGGTCTTATCTTTTCTCACGTTCCTGTTGAAAGTATATATAAAATTTTCCCTAAGTCGTTGATCGGTGCAGTCACGGTTGTTATAGGTATCAATCTTATGCCCTTTATTTTAACTTACGTCCAGATAAATGGCGAAACCAATATGTGGGGTATTAGTGTAGCTATCATTACAATGATAGCAATTGCACTTTTCTCGCATTATGCAAAAGGTATTGTGAAAATTCTCCCGTTCCTGCTTGGCACTTTAGTTGGTTATGTTTATGCGGTTGTGCTTACAATTACAAACATTTTTCCTGTTGTAGATTTTAGTGTTTTTGAAAATATGAGACTCTTCGCTTTGCCTGATCTCGCTATCTCTCATGTCAATTGGTACAAATTCATTGAACTGCCACAGCTTATTCCTCTGATAATTTTGTTTATTGCTTATACAATAAGCGCAATGATGGAAGCCCTTAGCGACCATGCTGCTCTTGGCGGTATAATTGGTATTGACCTATATCAAAAGCCCGGTCTTAACCGCATTTTCGCTGGTGAAGGACTTGCAAATGCTGTTAGTGGTTTACTTGGCGGACTCGGTGCTTGCTCCTATGGCGAAGGCGTTGCTTGTGTCGGTTTTAGTAAAGTAGCCTCAGCTAAAGTTAGTGGAGCTGCAGCACTTATTCTGATACTTATGGGATTTTTCGTTCCAGTTCAAGCTTTTATCAGTTCAATCCCAGCCTGTGTTTTTGCTGGCGCGGCTATTGTTCTCTATGGTTTTATCGCTTGTAGTGGTATAAAGATGCTTCAACAAGTTGATCTGAATGGACAAAAGAATCTGATAATTGTTTCGGCAGTTCTTTCTCTTGGTATAAGCGGCCTTGCTATTGGTGGAACTGATTTCTCAATTTCTGCCACTGCACTTGCTCTTATGGCCGGTATAATTCTCAATCTGGTTTTGAAAAATAAAGATTAAAAAATTTGACTTCCTTATCTTTTTGTGGTATAATTATATTATAAAAAGAAAGGAAGTCCTTTCTATATGTATTGGATAAAGGAGAAATAAAATGATACTGCTCAAAGAAACTAAGGAATATAGAGTCGAAAGTGAAAACGAAGCAAAGGATTTAATGGAAAAGTTTCGCACTGAAGCTCATGAAAGAGGTTATCAGATAACCAAGTGCGGCTACACTCACAAAGATAAGAAGTCTAAGGGCGAAATAATTGATAGTTGCGAAGTTGTTTCTTGTACAATGGTGTATAGCACTATATGGGAGGGACTTGAATGAGTGATATAGTAGATATTTCAGGCCAGACGATTGAGACGCCTGAAGAAATAGACATCGAACAGACCTTGCGCGAAGCCTTTTCTTTTTTCTTTGGAAATCTGATTGACGACGATGAAGCTGATGAATATGCTAAGGCGTTTTCGAGTCTGATGAGTCTTGATGACGAGAAATTTATGGTAATTGCCGCTGATGTGCTAGAGAATTTCTACACATCTTTCAAAGACCCACAGATTCAGCTTGGTATTGCGCAGAATCTTTCAATTCAAGGTGTCGCGGCTGAAGATATGATGGATGAACTGGCCGACATTGCAGAAAGGCTCCAAACCAATTTGAATGGTAAAGTTTCTCAAATCAAAATAGATTTCTTTAAATCTATTCTTGGCATAGTTGCAAATGCGCTTGGCGAAAATGAGCGAATTGCACGTCGTGTTGTAAGCGTGCCTATACAGCGGCTATCCAATGAAATAAAACTTCCTGAATATGCTCATACAACTGACAGTGGTCTTGATGTATTTGCACTCGATGATTATACAATTGATCCCGGCGAAATCAAAATAATTCCAACGGGTTTGAGAGTGGCCTTACCGAAAGGCTATGAAATACAAGTGCGCGCGAAGTCTGGTTTGTCAGCTCGCACTCATATGCGTGTTGCAAATGGAATAGGAACCATAGATGAATCCTATCATGATGAGATTGGCATAATCCTCGAAAATAATGAACCTGCGATCAAAGACATAGCCTATGATTTTGATGATGAAACTCATCGCCCTATCATCACATCAATTCTTCATGGTTCACCTGTCTACATAACAAAAGGTCAAAAAATCGCCCAGCTAGTTCTTGCCGAAATTCCTAAAATAAGTTGGCAAGAAGTAAATGATATAACTCTCTATGGGGCGGAAGACCGTCAGGGCGGTTTCGGTTCTACCGGAAAGTTCTAATGGCAAAAATTTCATTAGATTCAATTAAAGAAGAATTAGAGCAAGATGGCTGGAAAGTCATAAGCGACACATATACCAATCTTGAAACAGAAATGCGGTTTGAGTGTCCCGAAGGACACGCTGTGTTCGCTCCGTGGAAAAGACTTCGTGCAAAACGCATATGCCCGACGTGTGAAGCTAATGTATATAAAACGGAGGCCGCGACATCTAAAATTGTTCCAAAAAAGAAAAATGTTTTTCGTGTGCTTGCCCTTGACCAAGCAACATATATTACCGGATTTTCAATTTTTGACGATAAAGAGCTTATCAAATATGGAACTTATCAAACACAATTACCCGATACAATTGCGCGCAGTAATGCTGTAAAAGTTTGGCTCGTCAATATGCTTCATAATTGGCAGCCAGATTTGGTGGCCTTGGAGAACATTCAACTTCAGAATGAAAGTGAAGGTAAGCGCATGATGGGCGTTGATGTATTTCAACAACTTGCATGGCTTCAGGGGATTTTGATTGAATGTTGCTTTGAACTAGGAATTGCCTACACTTTATGCCATACAGGGGTTTGGCGCCAAGAGTGTGGAGTCAAAGGGCGCACGAGAAGTGACCGAAAAAGTTCTATGCGTTTATTAGCAAAGCAATGGTATGATGTTTCCGTTAGCGAAGATGAGGCTGACGCGATAGGAATTGGGACTTATGCTGTCAGGCAGTGTGCGCCAAACCGAAAAATGATTTCTTGGGAATAAAAAAGAGGAGCATTACGCTCCTCTTCCAAAATTAGAATTTTTCTATTTTTTGTTTGATGGAACCATACCATTCCATCATCATTTCGTGGGTTGCATCCCACATACAATAGGCTACCGATTCGGCATTGACTTGTGGTTCTTTTGATGCTTCATTCTCAAACAACTTATGAAATTCCATAAAATGATTCAGACGGTATTGCGCATACTTAGCTATAACATCGGCCAAAGCCGCATCTTCTTTATTTTCACGAATTTCATCAGCATAGCAAATCATCATTTCACTATCTTTCAAGTCATCATACATAGCTTTATAAAGCGCTTTATATTTTACCATATTGCCTCCTTACGCTAGCTTGGTAATTACCACGTTAGCATTGGTGTAAATCGCGCCAAGTCCCGTATTTACAAATGTCAGATTGGCTTGATTATTGACCGCACAGCAAGATGGATTGACTCGAATTACTTTTGTGAAGGAAAGATTACGAACGTCAGTTGTTGATGCGGATGTGTCTGAGCTAAGCGCACCCGGAACTGCTGTGCCATTATTCTGGAGTTGAACGGTTATTGCACCAGCAGTAGCACCTGAAATTGTACCGACAGCATTGAATGATACAAAATAAAGTCCGGGCCTATTGAGTGAGAATGTTGTGCTACCAGCCGCATGGCTAACAGTGCAACCTGTCAATATAGAATTGATAGGGAATGTAAGTAAGCCATTTACATCGACAGTTTGAGATTGAATATTATAACTATCTACCATTTAGTTTCACCCCTGATACGGATATGTACTCACGGTGAGTTAGCTCAAATGCCATAGCCACAGCCGCAGCCAGTAGAACAACAGTTAGTGTTCACAGACTGATATGGACTGCAGGTTATATATGCGGGACGACTTACTGGACGTAAGGTATCTACTAAATAACTATTCTGGAGATGTTGAGAGTTCTGGAAGTTTGCATAAAGCAAATCTCTGTCGCGATCAGCTAGTTTATCGCGGAGTTCCTGCATTGTATTCGCAGTTATGAGAGCACGAGTTGCTTCGCCTTCATTATGAATTGCGGTGGTAATTTCACAAGTGTTCTTATAGGCTTCGGAGCGAACATTGTCAATATTGCGGTTTGTTTCGCAGCAGCAATTTTGCTGTTGAAATCTATTCTCAGCCAACGCCCCTTGAGTAGAATAAAAGCCATCTTTGATTGCGGCTTGGTTGCCATAGAAGCCGTCTTTCATCCCACTATTGATAGCATAAAAGCCATCACATATACCATTAGTAATACCGCGAAGTTGGCCATTTACATCTTGGTTGTTGAAACCTTCGAACAGGTCGGAACGAGTTATTGCACCTTGCGTTGCATAGTCATCACGACGGCCAAAAAGTCCGCCATTGCCACCTAACAATGCCAACCAAACAAGATAAATAAAAGGGTTATTCCAAGCATTATTCATACCATCATCATTATCACGTGTCAAAGCGAGGATATCGCTAGCACTAAGTCCTTCGTTCATTACAAAAAACCTCCTAAAAATTTATAATATAAATTGACTTACCCCGGACGTAAATCAATTTAATTGTAAAAGAAAATTGAGTCCTGACTCAATGTCTTGCTCACTAATTCCTTGCGCGCGGGCCTGAGAAACCAATTGCGCATAATTTTCTTTAGTGAGTTGCGGGAGTGCTTGTTTCAATTGTTGTATATTTATTGGGGGATTTTGAGCTGGTTTTTGTATATTGGGAAGAGCGTTCATTATTGGGCCTCTTCCCATCTGCATAAGTGCTTGTAAAGGGTTAGAGAAGGTCATTTATTTTTTCCTCCTTTTTAGGTAAAAGAGATTTTTCAATTTTGTCAAGTCTATCAGTTATGTTTTGTAGAACTTTGTCTAAATTACTATTGCCAGTTGGCTGTTCATAGGGAGCGAGTTTATAAGCCGTAATTGATGGCGCACCATTTTGATACATCTTGAGATACATAAGACTTTCATTAGGACAAATTGCGACAGATAAACCCGTCCCCATAGGAACATTGGCTACTTCAAGTGGACTATCAATGACATAAACATTACCTTGCGGCGTCATAAACATAGATGGCGTAAATCTATTTTGTGGCTGCACGGTATTGGTTTGAAAAGGATTCATTTTACTACCTCCTTTGTTTCTTCATATGGAAGTAGCACTAGTAGACTTATTAGACATTTTATTGGTAAGCGTAAAGAAAATTCAGCAATTTACTCAATTATCTTAGCATAAATTGAACAAAATACACAAATCCCGAAGAAGCATTATGCCTCTTCGGGACTTTTTATTTATTCTATAAAATTCATTAGAATTGCGACTTCGCGCACAGTTAGCTCGGCATCCATTTGCGACAAATCATCTATTGTGAGCTTTGGCGATTTAAGTTCAACATCAACTCGTGCGAGTTCCTGTATTTTTGCCTGACATTCGTTTTCGCGGCCATCTTGTATTTTTATTGACATCCCATCATTAGCTCGCACAAAATGACCATCCTCATCTTTCATTCCATATTCGTTCAAAATTGCATCAAACTCTTTGTTATACCACTCAGCCTCTTTTTGAGCCTCTTCATTTATTTTGTTTAACTTATAGGCAATTTTGAATGGAAGTTTTATTTCAGCAAGTGTATTATATACAGTTTGAAATTGTATTACTTCAGACAGATACATACTATTCCTCCTTTACTCTATATATAAATAATATAACATAAAAGAAGTAAAAAGTCAAATTTTAGTATGTCAAATCACGCGCATTGACGAACTCGCTATTACAGATATCATCTATGTCATCAGCAGTTGCCATAAAATTAGTTGAGATTATTTGGCCATTGGCAAGATCGAAAGTAATTGAATGAGTAATCAAGTTGCTATTTGCATCATATCCATAACCATCAAAAGTAATCAAATTGTTATTTTGCGTCATTGATACTTTGAAGGCATTATTATTATCTGGTACGCAATTTATACCAACACTATTTTGACGATAGCTTACAGTTGGAGCTTCGTTGAAATAAATTTGAGTTGCGGTATAAATAACAATTTGATTTGTTGTAAGTGCTGTACCATTGAGTCTTAGTCCTGTATTGTACTCAACCTTGAGGCGAACAAAACACTTACCACTCAAACTAATAGATTGCGTGCCACTGCTAGACTTCAAATTATAAGATGTTGAACTTGACGCCAATATAATTTCTTCTGAAGATGTAAAATTATTATCTGCACTAAATTGTAAAGTTATTTTACAAGAAGGAGAATAGCTAACTCCGCTATATTCCATTTCGCGCAAGTAAGCATTATAATTGCCTTGGACTCCACTCCAGCTTAGAGCAGCTGTATTTGCAGTATAAACAACTTTTAGTTTACTCCCATCAGACGTAATATCTGGCATTTGGAAGCCTATTGACGGTTGTTCAAGTGCACCACCGCACAAAGAATTGCTACTAGCACTTTCAATACTAATATTATCATTATAAGACTGGCTATCTTGCTGTCTAATTTTGACGGAAAAAATTGTGGCTGAGCTGACAAAATTCGATGTTGGAATTATAGCACAACTCATTGTAGATTCGCCATAGATTGAACCTGAAATTAAATTAGAGGTTTGATAGGTATATATTACATTATCTCCGCTATACAACGTAAAAATGTATTGCCCAATCACTTGTGCAGCATAGCTCAGCGCGGGCTTCTGAAAAGCAATTATCAGGTGCTCACCTGCCAAAATAGATTTGTCAGCATCGCTTGCACTATCACTCGGAAAGAAGACTGTATTACTACTCTTTTTCGCAGCAACTGCGGCATAGTCATTTGAGATAACACCATCACGCCCTATTTTGAGGTTTGTAATTTGTTTCGGTTTTTCACGAAAATCAATGACAAATCCCATTCGCGTCGTATCAATGGATTGGCCAAAAGCATCATAAAACCGCACAACAATTGACATATTGTAAGGGCCAATTCTTTCAGCCTCGGTTCCAAAAAGAACTGTGTAAAGTGGCTGTAAGTCTTCATAAGTAATGTTTGTGCCTAATGGCCCATTCTCAGTTCCACTGACTTTCCTAATTGAACGAAGCTCTTGGCCTTGCGGGACACCTTCTCGATAAAGTAAGATGGAATAGCGTAAATCCGCAGCATTGGTTTGAAGAGTAGTACAAATCGTACCGGGATAGGGAACAGACAAAGACAAAGCTTTTTCACTAACTGCGCTTGAATTTGGACGGACATAATTACGCCCATCTGTGTAAGTCTTGCTATATGTTAACGTCGGAGTAAAATTTCCAATCCATTGGGGGTCAGGCGAATAAAACAGTTTGTTTGAAAGACTTGATTCAACTTTCTGATTACTACCGTCCTTTTTATCATATAAGATAACTTTAGCTAAGAAATCTCCACGGCCAGCATTAGAGAAATCAATTGTGGAAGTATATTTTTGTTTAGCCGCACACGACTGAATACTACCCCATTGTTTCCAAGAATTACCTGCATCTATTGAGTAAAAAATTGAATACCATAAAGAAGATAAGCCTGCAGGAAAGCTGTCCGGCGCTGTCCATTCTAACTTGATTTGAGGATTACGATAATAAACTGAATAATCACCAGTTAGGCTTGCATCTAATGTGTCAGTTTTTTGTATAGTAGGAACACTAATATTATCTGGGAGCTTACCATAAATTTGCGCAGCCTCAGTCCCAGACCATTTGATTGCGGTATATTCATATTCATCTTTGAGCTGCACGCCAATTTGATAATAATAGCCGGGGTTTACAATAGGATTTTGTGCTAATGGGTCTATTATAAGAGTGAGAGTTGAACTATTTGACGTATTTGAAACAGTTCCGGAAGTAATTTCTTCTGAAGTAGCACTTAGCATATTCGCTTTTTCTTCTGCGGAGCGAATATACCATTTTGCTGCAGTCAATTTCTTAGTTGTATCAGTAAATTTTGCTGTCGAAATTGACTTATCATTCGTATTAGTTGACGCAGAAAAAGCCGTTGTAAAATTATTTACTTCTGGCTTTGTATTACGAGTTATTGTAAGCGTTGAACCCGAAACTGAATTTTCAAGTCCATCATTTGAATAAAATGTGAAAGTCCCCGCAGAATCAATCGAAAATTGAGAGCCACTGGTTTGAAGCGCGCCGCTAGCTCCTTGACGAACTTTTACAGTTTGAGAAGAATCGGCATCAGATCCCGCTGAAACTTGTACGCTATATGCGCCAGCAGTTGAAGGCAATTTGACATTTGTAGCTGAAAGAATCGGCGCGGCGGGTAGCGAGTTTATTTTTACGGAAGGGCCACTCTTTAAGTTAGAATCATAATTGATGCCCATTTCGCCGCAGGTTTGAATCGCGGTGTAAATGGTTTTTCCTCGACTTGTATTATCTAAATTAAGTTTTATTGTATAAGATGTTGCAGAGGGATTTGTTATTTCGGCACTATCATCAAATGATATGGCTGTTGGAGCACTTCCCGCTTTCCAAAAAATCTTATATTTATTTATAGCATTATTGACGCCAGCGGTCGCGCCCGACCAGCTCAAGGGTATTGAGCCAGTCGGAACGATTATAGATGAAGCGGAAGTCGTAAAACTCATCGGTTCACTGACAGGAGATGCGGGTAATGCTACTGTATCACTATAACTGCCAGTACCAGTAGATTGGACATTCTTTTTCAGATAAACTTTTACAGTTGTTGAAGCTTCTACAATTACACTTTTTGTACCAATTGTACTTGAATGTTTTACTGTAATACTATTTGGAGTTGAATTGAATTGTTTTGAACTACCATCTGTATAACCATATGTGTAAAGCCAAGTCGCTTTCTTATCGCTTGTATTATCAGCTGCATAAAATGTTATATTAGTAGTAGTTTCAGTACCCCAGCCATTTATGCCATAATATTTGTGAAAACACTCTTCGGCTATAAAATTTATTGTTGTTTCATTTGTACTTTTATTATAAGAAAGCTCAAATCCTAAATTTACTTGTCCGTTCCACTGATCTGCGGTATAACCCGGAACACGACAATTGTAATATATTTGCGCCATATTAGCCTCCTTTACTCAACCTTTATTTCAGAAACATAAAGGTCTAATCCAATAAGATAGTTCTTCCCATCCACTTCTCTTGTGGCTTTGCGATATTGTGCAGTATATTCCTCATTGTCAATATTGCCAAAAGAAAGATTATCTTGTATGTCTAATCCAGAATAAATGCTTGTTTTCTCTTTTCCAAAATTCGCGCGTTTAGCACTGTCATAAATTGCTAGTCCATCATTGCCAACTTGAATATGATAATCGCCATGTGTATAATCATTGGCAAGCGCGCCATCGCTCTTATATTGATTATAAAAATCAAGAGAAAGCGGATTTAGGACAATTGTACCAGCTTGATTCTGGTTATCTGTAATTATAAGTCTATCCATCACCGCGCGAGCATTTATGATATTGAAGCCAGTAGTGCTAGAAAAAGTCAACGGGACAGAAGACTCAATACTATTATTTGTCAAAGAGAAAATGTTTTGTTCAGTATCATTTTTAGTACCGGTAAAAACAATACCAGTTTGGCAATCACTAATTGACAAAGCAGGGCCAGCGCCTGCACCCTCTATTTTGACCGTACGCAAAGTGGAAGCTTCAATAGTGGCTTTACTCAAAATAGAGCCTTCAAAATAACCTTGGCTAGCGTATAACGTACCATTTTCAGAGACTTGGAAAACAGAATTTTGAATCGCGGCATCTGATAACCCTTCTGAGCCAGCCCAAAATACGATGCGGCTGTTGTCTTCGGATAAGCCACTAACTCTCTTATTGAATCGCGCGCCACTCAATGTATTGACACCAGCATAACCTACTCCGCCATCCGCGTCGTATTGTGTGGTAAGAGTGCCAGTCAAATATGCACTTTCAGCATAAAGGCCGTAAGTGTCTTGCTGAATTGCTGTTGAAATTGTTTGTGCAGGGATTTTACCAAGAATTATTTTGGGAACAATTTTGTAAGAATTATTATTTCTCTCAATACAAGATAAACTTACACTATTTTGCGGAAGTCCAGAAGATGTCAAATCAGTTGCCGTTGAGTTTATTGCAATAAGCCAGTCGTCAGTTTTATCACCGTTTACTGTACCTAAATCAAGAACCAAGTTATAAATGCCATATTGTGCGCTGCCATAAATAGCCCAAGTGCCGCTCGATGTAGGAGATGCGTAAAATTGCGCGGAACGATTCTCATTTGTAATCATATAAAGATTATCGGTGCTAGACTGAATTGTATCTCTAAAGATAGGAGTAAAGCTTGTTGCTCCAGCTTGAATTTCAATTTCATTGATACGATAAGCGTCTTTGAATAAGAATGTACCGCCGCACAATTGGAGCTTTTGTTGTTCAAAAATTGCAGTTGTAATTTTGCCACTTGCTGTAATATTATTGAATACAGCATCTGTTTCATTGATGTACCAAGAATCGCCGCCATGAATTGTAGAATTGTCAAAAGTCAAATTACCAATGCGACCTTCGCTAAGTTCAATCCGTTTTGCTATAACAGAGCCGTCAAGCGAAATGGAAAAATTGCTAGTATTATTGTTAGTAGTATCGTGATGGACAATACCATTCTCACTATCAAGCAAAATGTAATTATTATCTTCATCACCAATAATAGCTTTTAAAATATAGCCTTCTTTGAAAGTGCCTGTCGCTGCTTGGAGTTCACCAGCAAATGAACCTGTTGCAGCTTTTAGCTCACCAGTAAAAGAACCAGTCGCGGCACTTAGCTCGCCACTAAATGTACCACTAGCTGCTTGAAGCTCACCAGTAAAAGTACCAGTTGCTGCCTCTAAACGTCCTTTGATGTGTAAATCGCCGTCATCATTGTCATCAATCCAAAAAATCTTTTCAGAATCACGACCGTCCTCATAAACACGAGTAATATCTAAGCCACCATTTACAACATGCAAGCCATCACTATCAAAGCGAAGCCTCGTATTATCTACAGCCATATTGATACTATCAGCATTGAGCGCAAAAGATGCAAGACTTTCTGTTGTAGCCCATTGCTGTATCAGCGGAAATGTGCCCCATTCTTGCGGTGTTGCTTCAGGGCTTTTCAATTTGAAAACATAAATTGCATCATCTTGTGCCATAACGCGGCCAAGTTTTTGGAGAAGTTGTTTGATACCGCCACTTATTGTCGCTGTTGGATCATCTTGCCCTGCAGTTTTAGTGCCTAAATAATACCAGTGATAGTCAGCCGCACTAGAAGGTGTTGAATAAATTTCATTATCATCTTCTGAAATTTTGGATGGGAAATAAACACCAGCATATATATCGCCTGATGCAATAGCGCTCCAATCTTGCGGCGTTCCGCCATTCATTGTAGCAAATTTTACTATTATCGAATAATTAGGATCGTTGGAACTCAGGATATATATATCCCAGAATTGTTGTATTTCAAAAACCCAGTTCGCAGGAACTGAAGAATCATTATTATCATAGAAAAGGAAAGGCTTGAAAGCTTGAAAATATGGGCTTGTTTTATCTAATTCTTCCAAAGAACTAGTATCATCAGGACCGAGCATATCAAGCATAGCAAAAGTAAAATCATAATCATCATCACTCAATTTCGCGGGCGTATTATTACCATCTCGTTTCGTAGCATAAAAAATCAGGCGAGAGGGAGCAAAACGTGTAAAATAGTTATTGCTCCCATCTTTGACCTTGTATTTTATAACTTTCTGCTTATTGAAAACAAGATTGTAAGAATTGCCATCCGCGCCCGGTTGCCCATCAAATATTTTTGACAGTGTGATTGAGCCGGAATAGTTTGGCATCTCTTTACCTCCTTATGTAATGTTTACAATACAGGTATAGATTGCTGTTATTGTAACATCTTCATCCTTTACCTCATAAGTCATCTGATTTGCGTCTAATATATCAACGTGATTTTTTTGCCATTGATATGTAATAGTATGTGCGGGAGAGTCGTTGATTTTTTCTCCACCTTTATATACTTCGCAGGTAAGATTTATTATTTCCGGATAATCATTTTTGAAAACAGTACCTTTGTCACTGGTAATTAAAATAGTATAGCCTGAATTTTCAAGTTCTTCTATTGTTAAATTACCAATTTTTCCGCCTGTTGCGTTTATGGTTCCAGTAAATTCGCCGCTCTTTGCTAATAAGTGTCCATCTTCATAAACAATAAAATTGTCTGTTGCATTGATGACTTGATGCCCGTGTTTTTCATCAATATCATTAAGATATCCAATTTGAACGGTTTTCCCCTCAAGGGAAGTTGAAACAGAGAGTTTATTTTTTAGCCACAAAGAGCCATCACTTTCTGTTGCTAATACCTGCACACCGGTTGCATCGTTTATTGATAAGCCATAATTATTATCACCAATCTTACCAATCTTTATGCGATCATATCCACTAGCACTAACTGTGATATCTTTATCACTACTAATTTCAATTTGGCCAGAATCATTCCCATTCTTGAGAAAGAAGCCATCCCAAGTCAAACCAAATTTGGCTTTAGTTTTTACGTCATTCAAATTTGTGGCAACCCAGTTTTCATCATCAGCCAGCATACCGTAAATACCGTATTGATCAAATCGCACAAACTTGCCATAGTTAATTGAACCAATCGAGCCATCAGGATTCTGAGAAAACCAATAGGCACTTAACCCATTTCCATCCCACTTATAAGTTGGAAACGCGCCATTCATTATGCGTATCAAGCTAGTATCAATTTGTCCTGCATTTATATAAGATGCATTGATTCCTGCGCCTGTAATCGCAGCACTCCAAGTTGTACCACCATCTTTAGTGAGATAGATGCCACCATTGATTATGCGAACAGTTTGATTAGGTGTGCGAGGACTTGATACGGTAATGCCATTCTCATTCCACAAAACTGTTTGATCGCCCGCGTTAGCAAGTGTGAAAGCATTATTTGCAAAACTCTGTTGAAGAGTCTCGGCTTTTATCTCACCAGTCTTTGTGATAGCATTGGCCGCGCGAGCATAGCTGCCAGATTGATATTGGAGAGAAGTTGTTGTCGCGCTAATGCGCTGGAACATATCCTCAAAGCGTGTTTTGTAGTTTTGAACAGTTATTGTGTCTTGCGACGGGTCATTCAAAACCACATCAATTTCACTGACAACAATTTCTTCTTGGATAGGAGTTTTCACCCCATCAACGTAAGTAAAACCAAAAAATTCTGTATCCTCAATGTAAGTTCTATCACCGGGGTTGAAAGTATAACCTTCAAGTCCTTCAAGAGAACCCACATCAATTACATTTATTGAATAAGTGATTTGCGGGTTAGCTGATTCAGCAAGTGTAGCCGCAGCATCATAATAATACAAGTTATCATCAAGATAGTCTTCACTCGACCAAGAACCTTCTTGAATAAAGCGCGAATACTTCTCATAGAACTTTTTATTGAGTTCTTCTTTCTGAGTTTTAGAAGCCTCAAGCGACTCTTGAATTTCCTTATAACGAGCTTGCGCCGTATCATATGCCTCTTTATAAGTATCATAGAATTCTTTACTTTGTGAGACTTGCCGCTCAAGAATTGCAATGGCAGTAATAATACCGATAATTTCGGGATCGTGCTCTATGAGAGAAATTACATATTCATCAGTTATGGGATTTTTGATGAAATCTTCATATATATATCCTTTCGCGGGAGGATAATTTGCTAGTTCTTGCTTTTTGTCGTTAAGCTTCGTGCTACCTTCTGTATAAATCAAATAATGAGTTTGGCTTGATGCCGATAAGGTGTTCATTGAGTTTGCAATTGCGGATGCCTCTTCTAACAAAGCCTGTCGAGTCTGATTGATACGCTTCATCTTGACATAATAACCTAACCACGGGGAAACTTCAAGATAAAGATCATTCATCAACTCACTATAATTCAAAAGCCCTTGTGTATAATAATGACGGAAGTCATAGAAGAAAAGTTCGCCTGTTGGGTTATCAATCGCGCGAGAAATGGAACAGTAGCCATCAGTGGCAAATTCATTATCATTATCTTCAACGACAATTTTAGAACAAATTTGATCACTATCAACGGTGCGCTCAATTGATTGTAAATTTATACCATAATGGAACCCAGCGAAGTTCTCGATTCCAACATAATTACGAAAAATAACATACTTCTGTGGGATGCCATTTTTATCTTTTTTTACTGAACCGTCCTCATTGTGCTCAATTACAAAATCAATCCAGCACTCAAACAACTCCGCAAGATCTTGTAATATATTGAAGCGATTAGTTTTTTCAGTTTCATAAGAACGACGCTTTTCACAATTTTCATCATATTTAAGAGAAAAATCTGTTGAAGGTGAAGGTCCAACATATTCATATTGAATTTCATCAGCAGACGTTGCATCTTTGTTTTTATTAGGGTTGTAGTAGTAATAAATAGTTTGGGCTTCTGCGCTCGGTACTGTTTCAGGATAGAGAATTTTACCGTCCTGTTCATAATATTTGAAAAAGTCGATTTGTTCAAAGATATAAGTGCCTGCAGTATCAGTTTCAAAGAAAATACCAAGATTCTTTGTTAACATTTGCTGATATGTAATAGCTTGTGCAGCACTTGCAACTCGCAGAATGTATCCTTCGTTATTTGAGATGTTTTGCGCGGCCGCAAAATCGAAAATGTGAATTTCTGTTGAACCGTTCTTCTGAATGTCATACTTCCCATCCACCATTCCATCGTAGAAAGCAACAAAACCTTTCAAATGAGATTCATCAACAGAAGCACCGCTCAGCTTCAAACGCAACGCATACTTTTCACCAAGCGCGATACCATTTTTGACAAAAAGCTTTCGATTATCAACTAAACCACTATTATGGAAGCGGTCGCCGCTCTGTAAGTTAAACTGTAAAGTAAGTTTGGCAGTAGCCAAAGCATTGATAAGGGCTTGCCCCTTGAGGTCTTTCCCCTCATTATCAACCAGCGGAGGGTGAAACAAAGAGCGAATATAAGTTGAGCCTTCTTTATCCCAACCAGTTGTACTTTCAAAATTTGAAGAATTGGTAATCAAATTTTGAGTCAAAGTTGGAGACAAATATTCTGTTTTCGTATAGCCACGAATTTCTTTGCCAGTGGAATCTTGATAAACAGAAATAAATTCATCCACTTTAGAATCGTAAAAACTTTCAGTTGAGCGTATGAATTTTTTACCACGATAATCAAGACTTATTGCTTTTTCGTTCTTACAGAAAGATGGTGTTCCTTCACTATTGGTATAAGATGTATTGTCTATATACCAATTAGAACTATTCATAATCGCGCCGGTATCTGTATTTATTTCATATTTGCCATCGGAACGATACAAAAATTGAAAGAACGGGTCTTTATTAGACAAGCAGGAATAAAAGCCATATATAATTGAGCCTGCTGGAATTATCTCTTTTGTCGTATTTGACATAACAGAAGTCGCTGTAATTTGCGAGATTGTAGTCAAAACATAAAGTGGCTCGACTATAGTCTGCCGAATTAGGTCAGATTGGTCAGAAACTTGCCAGTCAGTCCCCTTTAAAGCCTCCGCCGCGAGGGTAGTAATATTACCAATTGAATTTTCTTTTTCGGCACTAAAAACTATATCAAGGCCATTCTTTGATAACTCATTGATAAACAGAGCTTGCGCTGTATAAGTATAGCTCTTACCATCAGAATCCTCAACAATATTCTTTATAACAAAATCATACCACTGGTCTTTATAATGAAGTTTAATCTTCCGTTCATTGACAAGCAATTTTATAAAAGGGTTGTCAACAAAAGTGCCTTCAGTTTTGTCAAAATATTGTGTATATAAAATAAAGCTAAGAGTATATTCGCCTGTTGTCTTTTTATTGAAATGAGCGTCTTGTGCAGCACAATCACTGGTCATTGTATTAGACCCAATGACTGCAATTGGATGCTCATTATATGTTGTTTTATCGTCTGAGAGTATATCCTCCCAAACGCTAATTTCATATTCTCGTAAAAGCATAGGAACCTCCTTAATAGAAGAGGTAATCATAATCTATACCCACTTGCGCAGCATTGGTTATGCCAGTTATCGTCATATATGATTGACCAGTAGGTATCTTGAAAAATGTGCCTTTCGTCTTATGACGGTTGTATAGATTGCCTGTACGTTTGCCATCTTTATAGCCCTCAATTAGATTAGTCGCGGAATTGATGCGCACCTCATCGTCTAAACCAATACGCACAATCTGCGACAAATAAAGTTGAGAATCAGCATCATCTGTCAAATAGATGTGGAAACCGCTAGACGCACCGAGTGTTCCTTTTTGTATGCTGCCTGTGTCATCTACCGTGTCAGCCGAAAAACCCTTCAAGCTAAGCGTCCAGTCTGTTTCGACTTCACCGGGATTCCACAGTTCAGCCATCAAAGGATTGCCGCTGAAAGTATCAATTCCATCGAGCGTCTGTTTAAGCGCAATTACGTCTGACCATTCGGCTACATTTTCATCGTCGAATTCAGCAAGTGTTTTTTTGGTGGAATGTGCATATACATCATAAGAGACGAGTGAAATGGTACATTCTCCTTTATAAACCCGCAACTTATCGCCTTCCTCAAAACAGACATAATTGAACTGAGGAGCAGCCGCTGGTTTAGCCCAATAGAACTTATAAGGCGTCTCATCAAAAATAAGTTGCTGTGGCACTTTGGTTGAAAAAATCATTCTTAGTAAATATAATTGTGCTTCTGTAATAGAGTCAAAAGCCATTGATAAATCAAATATTTTTTGTGTAAAGAAAGAACCGAAAAAATAAGTTCCATCATTACCCGGCTTTTCAATAATTTTATCATTGATAGTGGGCGCTAATTCCTCTGTATAACGACTGCCATCACTCACGCGAGTTATCCCTAATTGCGAAGAATGATAACCGCCATATTGGAAGCCCATAAAATCTCCTTTGCCAACTCCCATTTGGTAGTCCTCCTTTACCCATTATTCTAAAAATAAGTAAAATTTTTTGTCTTGAAATACAGAAAAGAGGGAGGATAAACCTCCCTCATATTATCTGATTTTTCTGATTACATTTACGCCACGGTAAGAACCGTCTTTGTAAATTTCATCTTTGATTTTTTTAGTAAGACGCTCAACATCGTAGTCATTTGCAATTTCTGCTTGAACCGTGATGTTAAAATAGTTATCACCGGATGTGGTTGTATTGTTTGTTGTGGAGCCACCGCGCAACAGGTCGGACAACACATCTTTGAGTTGGATAAAGTTTTCAGTATCGCGCGCATTAAGCACAAGTTCGGGACGAGACTTAGTGCCGTCAAGCCAAGCAAGACCAGTTTGAGTTGCAAGGCCGCCGGTTTTGTAAGCCGCAATTGTACGCCCTACAGATACAACTTTCTTTTCGGCATTTTTCAAATCTCTTTCAGCTAATTGTTTAACTTGCTCATTTTTGGTTTTTCCTAATAAAACTTTATATTTATTGATTTCTTGTGCTTTGTATTTATTTGCAGCATTAAGGGCCTCCTGTCTTGTTGAGAAGCCAGAAGCGACAAGTTGCCCACCATAGAAGGCACTCCAAGTTTCTTTAGGAGGATTCGAATTTTCATTCGAATTTGTTTTTCCACCAGTCCCGCCAGAACCTCCGCCACCACCGCTTGAACCACTCGAGTTCTTATCGGCGGCTTGTGAATGACTCGGCACTAAATGATTGACAAGTTCCTCAAGCAACTTGTTGGTTTCCTCCTGCTTGATTGTTGTCTCATCAATGTTCTGTGCCAGCACATAAGCATACGCGGCATTGAAGTCTTTGATGAGGTCGTCTTGCCACATCTTTTTCTGAACTTCACTCAAGCTCTCCCAGCTTTCACTCTTTTGGAGCAAAGCAACAAGCGCACTATCATTTAGAAGCTTACCATCTTCACCAACGGAACTATTCAGCAAGTCGTGAATCTGTTCCCAAAGTTGGCCAGTCTCTTGGTCAAACTCAAGATTACTTTCCATCAGTTTGATTTGACGCTCACGTTGCTCAGCGGCAAAATCGGCTTGGTCTTGAAGAAGACTCAGTTTTTGGTCAAGCAATTCATCTGTATAATCCTGTTTCATTTCGCTAAGCTCTTTTTCAAGCTCTTTGATAGCAACAGTATTATCAGTAGAAGTATCTTGTCTCAAAAAAGCCAAACGACGCTCTTGGCAATTTCATCTTCAGTCTTTTGATTATCGCGGTCTTGCCGTTGTTTATCAATTGACTTTTGAATTGCATCAAACAAATTGGAGTTAGTATCTTTAATGCTGTCATTGATATCGCTGAGTTCATCAATTTGCTTTTGACGCTCATTGACTAACGCTTCTAAAATGCGCTTTTCAAAACTGGTATATTCCTCGATAAAGCGTTCGCGTAAATCTTGGATATCGTTCTCAATGTCTTGGAGTTCATCGTCTGCCTTGTCAATGCGATCTTGAACTTCCTCTAAGCCATCAACGTAATCCTTTACGTTATTATACAAATCTTCGTCGAGAATAGCTTCAATCTTATCCCAGTCGATTTCAATCGTCTGGTCATCAAAGTTATAAGTGCCATACTCGGCATATTGTGCATTTACCGCAAGGTATTCGCGCATCTCTTGGAGACGTTTTTCATAAGCGAGTTCTTGACGAACTTGCTGTGCATAGAGATTACGATATTGCTCAGCTGTTATACGAACAAGGTCGCCCGCTGTTTTGGAAATGTCGGCAAGATAATCTTCATATTTCTCATCGAGCTTCTCTTGGTCGCGGCCAAGTTCGATGAGATCTTCCATCAGGTTGTAGAGCCAGTCAAATTCGTTGCGCCATTTATCGCCATCATCGGATTTGGAACTGGAGCCTGAACTGGAGCCATCGTTCAACCAACCCTTATTGTCTTTCCTATTGTAAGAGCCAGAGTGATCATATAGGTCAGGAATACTACCGCCACCGGCAAATGATGGGGTTGCCCCGCGGTCAGAATTACTTAAAATCTTGCGAGTTTGTGGCGCTGTGAAAACTCTATCACCCGGCTGAAGGTTAGTATATTGAGGGCCTTTTGCACCGACAATATAGGCATAACCTTTTTCTTTGTTCCAGACGATTTCAGCGCCTTCTTCGCCAGTCAACGCGGGGCCAGCTTCGGCACGACGAGTGCCGCTAGCATGAGAGGGAACATAGCCGCCAGCGGCAAAATTTCCTGAACTTCCCCTGCTCCTTTTTTTGCTGGAAGTTTTACCATTAAAACCAGAATCTGACCCATCGGTAAGATCAACAATGCCCTTGACATTTACTGTATAATTCTTTCCAGTTGCGGCTGAAATAGCTCCTTCAATAGCACCTGTCAGCGCATCACTGTCAATACCAATTTCAAGTTCGCCCAATTTAGCAACGCCTTGAGTAACGGCTTCGGCAATATTGTCTTTCCACGCTTGAGTGTCTTGTTCCTTTACTTGCGTATCAAACCAAGCCTGCACTTCTTCATCAGACTTATCCATAAGAATTTCAGGTTCAACCTTTATCTTATGGCCTTGATACATTACCTCAACAGCGCCATCAATCTCTTCTCGAATCTTTTGAGCTACAGGACCAATGAATTGTTCATAGTCTTGACCAGTTTGCTTGACCATCTCATCGAGATTGACAGTGGCAGTCTGTATATCAAAATTCTTTGCAAAAGCTTCTAAATATTCTCTTGCCGCTTCTCTCGCAGCACTATCTACCGCTTCATCAGATAGGCCAAGGTTTTCAATAAAACCTGAGAAAGCCTTTTCAACATCACCCTCATAAACATCTAACCAGCCCGTAGCGAGATAAGCCAAATTATCTTTATCATAAGTCTTTCGTTTTTTTTCAGAAAGAAAGCTTGATAAATTAGAAGCAAGTTCATCTTGAAAAGCATCTTTTTTCTCATTCGTAGGTCTGCTAACGTCAATATTATTAGCAATCGCTCTAGCATAAGTACCTTCATCCAAACTTTCTTGTTGACCAGCAAAACCAGCATTTATACCAGTAGTAAGAGTAGTAGCTTTCCACTCATCAGCAGTTTTACCTTTTGCTTTAAGTTCTTTATCAACAATTTCCTTTGCTTTTTCAGGGTCAGCCGCTTGAGCAATAATTGCATCAATAAGTGATTGATCGATAATACCCTCAGTATTTTCAATCAAATACTTGATAGCTTCCTCAACGCCATTAGCATCAACAATTTGGGCCAAGTCAATTGAGAAGTTCGCGGCGTCGCCTATCAAAAGTTTTATCAGAGTATCAGATAAGCCCTTACCAGCGAGAGAATCATAAATATCTTGATAAGTTGCATTACTAATTTCCCAGTCTATGCGGCCTAACTCATCATTCCATTTAGCATTGAAGCCTTTACCAGTAAGAACATCAGAGCCAAGGACAGTTTCCCAAATGGGGGATAAATCACCTGTATTGACAACATTATTAAGCAAGTCGAACAGCCGTTGGCCTTCTTGTTTGACCATTGCTTCGCCTTGCTGAGTGACTTTCCGCCAAGACCCCGTGCCAAAGAATAAATCATAAATACCGGAAGCTTGAGCATTGCCAAACTCACCATTATTCATCATTTCTTTCCACGGGTCAAGCAAATCGGCCACAAAGTCAGTCATTTGGCCATAATCTGTGCCAAGATTAATGCTATCAAGTTCTTTTATAGTGCCTTCAATTCCATTTGTAAAGGAATTAAGTTTAGACATTGCTGTCAAGAACTCACCGCTTATAAGATTAGGGTTGAGGCCATTCTTATTGATACGATTGAGTGTAGTTGCTAAAGCAGCAGCACTAATGCCACTTTCTTTCAAGAAGGTTTTAAGGTCAGAGAAGCTATCAGCTAAATCGTAGATGTCGTTAGCATCAAGTTTGCCAAATTCGTCAATCAAATCCTCTAGATTTTCATCAGAAGAAAGAATGTTCTCATAGAGATATTCAAACTGATTCGACAGACTTAGCGCACTAGTATTATCAGATAGAGACTTGAATCCTTGCTGGCCAAGAGCTTGAATCTCTTTATTTGTGCTCTGTGCCATCTTGCGCAACTGAGACATTGCGCGAATTGGACTTGAAAAGTCAATTGAATTATAGGCTTGAGTTAGACGTTCAGCATCAAGTTCACCTTGATTAGATAGCTCTCTAAGACTGTCTTGCAGCTTTTGCTGCCCATCATATCCAAAATACTTAGAGGAATTCGTCAGCATTGAACTCAGGTCTTTCTGAGTTTGATCTGACAATTGATTAAACTTGGCATCTCCCACGACAGAGCGTGCGATAGCCTCATTTTCGGCGGCCGTCTTTATCGCATCAGTGAAATTAGTTATAAATTGAAGATAAGCATTGGAGTATGCTTCAGTCCCTTCTTCATAACCTAGGCTCTTGAAAATTGTAGGGAGTTCTGAGCCGATGTCTTTGAGTTTGGAGGTATCAACATCCTCAACACCATTGAGCACGTCAAGAAAAGCTTGAGCGGACTCAGAAGAATTTTCTAATCCTGCGAAGGCATTAGTAAATTCTGAAACCATACCTTCAACTTCAGTGGCAAGTTTATTAGCGGCATCATCTAAGCCCAGCGCATTGTGCGCAAGTTCGGCATCAAGCTTTTCACCATTGCCGTATGTTGAAAGAACTTGTTCTCGTGTCAAACCAAAACGAGACATCAAGTCTTCAGTCATATCGCCAGTAGTATGCCAGAAGTATTTTGCAGCTTCTTTACCAGCATCCTTTAGATACTTCTCGTCAAGCAAATCATTACTAATTGCTGAGCCAAATCCATCGAAACTATCAACAATACCAGACAGACTACTATCAAGCAAGCTGTTTGCCGTATTGAGAGAAGCTTGGGCTTTATTTTCGTACCCTTGATATTCTTCAAGAGAGGTTGATTTTATCAGCTTTTGACGGTTATAATCGCGCCCTTGAACTGCATTAGCATATGCCTGCGTGAAAGCTGTTTTGAAAGCTGACTCATTTGTAGCAGATGCTAATTTATCCTCAACTTTCTTTTGTGATGTCTTATCAAGCTGAAGCGCACCAGTTTCATTGTCAACTGAATAGGTAAGCCCTAAATCGCCCCAATTTTTCGCCATTTCAAGGACATTCTCATTTGCTGCAACAAGGGCTTCATTCCATGCGTCAGTACCTTTTGTGGTTTCTTTAAGCGTAGTTTGGAGTTGACGATAGGTTGAGATTTGTTCTTTGAAAGAACTTTGATTTTGACGGGCTTGAGATTGCGCGGATTTTTGAGCTTCAGCTGCAGCTTGAGCTTCTTTAGTGTCAATTGTGTGAAGATCAATTAATTTTACAGCCGCAGTAATCACACCAGCAGCTACAGCAACAAGGCCAAGAGCAGCTCCAAGCGTTGTCAAAGCACTTGCTGCTTGCAACCCTTGTTCTCCAACAAGGCCAAGTTTTTCAGCAACTTTTTGCGCGGCTTTTATTCCAAGAGATGTCTTCGCCAAGGGATCAGCCGTAAGTTTGGTATTATATTTATCCAGACGTTTTTGACCCATGTTGAGCTTCTCAGAAAGCCAAGTGCCTATCCGTCCGGCTTTAGTTTGTTTGTTGAGAAATTTAGCATAAATATCGAGGCCTTTCTGCTCAAAAATTTTACTTTGATCAACTTCACCCCAATCAGACAGACGGGTAGCTTTTTGTGCTTTTGCAGCAGCTAAACTTGCCTTTATTGCCTTTGGTCGATTTATTATCCAAGACCAAGGCCCAACAAAAGCATTGCCCAATGCACCGCCAAAGTTTTTACCATATTGTGTTTGAGCATACGCATTAGCCGCGGAGCCAAAACTCGGAATCTTCTGCCCCTTATCAATTGCGCCTTTGGCTTGCGTAATCCACGACATACCGCTGCCAAAAGCCACGCCACCAGCCTTTATGAGTGACATCGCGGTCATAAATTTCAGAATAGCGCCAGCTCCATCGCCAAACGCGCCTGTTATTTTGTTTATAACAGTAAGAATTCCAGTAAGAGCATCAACAACGCCTTTTATAACAACATTGTTGGCCAAGCCCATTGTGAATGTATCCCACGCGTTGGTAAGCTGATTGATTTTGGCCTGAAGGCTATCAAGAGTCTTTTCAAACTGTTTTTGCGATGCACCCGTGCTATTATAAGCTGCCTCGACGAGTTCTTGTGTACGGGAATAGTTTGAGATCATTGCGAGGAAACGGCTTTGCTGTCTACTACCTGCTGCTTGAGTCGCAATATATCTCTGCGTTGCTAAATCTAATGTATCCCAACGAGAAGAAAGTTGAAGTAAAACATCATCTAGTCCTTCCTCACCGAGTAAGAACTTCTTCAAATCAATACCAACAGTTTGAAGCGCAGTATCAATTTTATTTATATTGATAACTTGACCTTCACTGTCAGTACCCATCAGTTGGTCTTTTGTAAATAGTTCTTTTACTTCTGTAAAACGAGCTATAACTGTTTTAAGGCTAGTACCGATAGTTTCAGGTGCTTCTCGTGTTGCTTCAACACCTTGCGCTAGTAAGGCAGCCGTTGTCTCAAATTCCATATTAGCGGAATTAGCCAAGGATGCAGTCTTACTCATTGCAACACCAAGTTCTTCAACATCAGATGCGGTTATAGCTGCTAATTCAGAATAAACATCATTAACCCGTTGTGAAGATACTTGGTTCAGCTCCATATTAAAGCCACGTAAAGCGCTTGTCATTAGGTCAGTTGCATTAGCATAATCCAACCCTGCTATACGGGCCATCTTCATTGTTTCAATGCCTAAATCCCAAGCTTGATTTTGGTTCAAACCCTGTTGGTAAAACAACGTTAATGTTTCATATGCACCTTTAACAGTTGCACCAAGCTTATTAGCTTCATCGGTATATTTCGGCAGCTGTTTCCACATATCACCAACACTAAAGTCGGTGACAACCGCAGTTTCAGTCATTACTGCATCAAGGTCTTTTACAGTGTCGATTGCATCGCGCACCGCGCGCTTCAATAGCTGAACACTGTTGTTGAAGCCAAAGAAATATTCAACGCGAGATTGAAACTGCTGGAGTTCACGTTCTTGATTATTGAGCTGACGAACAGCATCTCGCGCGCGATTAGCACCATCCGCATAACTATCGAAAGCCCCGGCCCCTTTGTTAGTAGCTGAGACAACGCCGCTCATTTGAGACTGAAGTTTAGCTAACTCTCCACTTGTAAATTGCGCAATCGCAGCTTTTGCTCCATTAATGTCCTGTACCTTAGACATATCAATTCCAAGCTTTTCAAGCTCAGTACGAAGTTTTGAAAAGTCAGCAGAGCCACTATTCTGCGTCTGGAAATCTTGTAAAGCTTTTTGGGCATCTTTGATTTTTGTTTGAGCTTCAGCTATTTGATTGACAAAACGTGTTATAGCCGATGAATCTTGAACGGTAGCTTGTGCATTTATAAATTCTTGAAGCTTTTTCTTTGCAGTATCTAGCTCATCAGCTATTTGCCGATAAGTGCTAGATTTTCGTTTCTGTCCTTCAGAGAGATTTTCTCGTCCAGCCTTGGCATTATACCACTGCTGCATCTTTTTCTGAATTTCATCTATCTCTTTTTGAGCCACACTAGCTTGATCGCGCAATTCCTTCGCAGTATAAACTTGACCATTAACTGTAGCATTTGTAGGCTTAGCTTGCTCAGCGGCAAGTTTACTTTGAGCTTCGGCTTCGCGATTTTGCCATTTTGTTATGTTCCCCTTTCGAGTAGCTATACCTTTATTATATTTTTCTAAATTAGAATTATATTTTTCAAGCGCCCTATTAGCTTTTTCAATGTTTTCAGCGACAGATTCAGGGAAAAGCTTTTTAAGTTGGCTATCTGGCAAATTTGCGACTTGTGCAACCGCGACTTTGATATCAGCATAAGCTTTTAGAATCTTTTGCGCAGCGCTAAGTGCTTCTTTAGAGCTATTAGCAGTGACATCGCCTGCAAGAATTTGGTCAAGACGCGTCATTTCTAACTTCATTTTTTCCAAATTCTTTGTTAAAGCATTGCTAATATTCTTCGGGAGTGTAATCCCACCTAATGCATTTTCAATGTCACCGGCTGCTTTTTTAATCTGGCTAACGTCTAAAAGCGCTTTTAGATTGATTGTCCCAGATGTTGTCCTATTCGTAGGCATCCTTTACTCCTCCTTTAGAAATCTGCGTCTATGTCTTCATCAAGAAGCCATAAATCAACAATTCTAACATTACCTCGCGGCCCTACAGGATATGCAATCGCATCGAATGAACCATTGACCGGCATAGCATTTTCACCGAGCTGGAGAGTAAACTTAGATACGATTTTTAGTTTTGGAATTTGGATTATGCCAGTATGATTGGCTCCTGTTTTATCATCTTTAAATCTTGTGCGACCTTCCAAAGATAAAAAACCATTTATAAAACGTTCACCAACAACAAGATCTGTCCTTGGTTTTTTATATTCAAAGCAATAAGATACAATACAATTGCAATAATTCCTATTTAATGTAAGCACATTTTCATCTTGCGTGTAAATTATACCTTTGCCATCAATAGCACGCACGTGCAAGTTAGATGATGGCGTATGACGCAAAACAATAATTCCATTTTCGTTACTTTCGCACTGTTCAGTTTGTGTCAGTATAAGCGTTGAATTTTCCTGTGACACAATCCGTAAATTATTCATAATTGCCATTTGCTCACGAGAAAAAATCCCTTGAGTAAATGTTAATGGAACTTCTTGAACAGTATCCCAAACTACTTGTGCGCGATTATCAAATCCACCACGGGCGGCAACGAATTGACGTATTTCTCCAAAATTAGCAAGTTGAATATGATCAAAAGTTGTAATAACATCTCCGGGATAGAACTTTTGACCGTTGATTTCCAACTCATAGTTAGCCTTTAAAGAAACTTGATAAAGTTCCTTCAAGGAAAATTGTTGGTAATCCATCTCCTGTCCTCCTAAATAAAAAAAATGAGTAGGTGGTAAGACACCACCTACTCAGGGGTTTATAAAATTAGCCATCGCTGCCAGCAGCGGCAGCAGCAGTAAAGTCATACTTAACAAGCTTGAGCATCTTACCATCCGCCGGACGAAGAACCTTGAGGTTCATATCGAAGACAGCGGGATCGCCTTCAGCTTCCATGGTAAGAGTGACCTCAGACAGCATCTTAGCTTTCTGAACGATGAACTGAAGGTATTCATCCTCACCAGTGGCTTGGCTACGTGCATAGGTATCGCCAGTGATATAATAAGTGTCAGGGAACTTTTGTGCATCAATAGAGAACTCGTAGCCAGTAATATCGACATCACCCGTCACAAAAACAGCCTCGGTATGATCAGAACTACTATCTTCCTCACCAGTTACTTTATACCAATGCGGCTGCTTGAGTTCGACTTTCTTGCCATTCATATCGGTGAAGTAATACTTTGTATTTTCAAGAGTTACCTCATCCTTCGCTAAGGTCTTGACCAAAGTAGTAGCATTTACTTCTTTAGAGCCAAACATCATAGCAAGAGACCTAGCTGAGAACAAAGCATCCTGCAGAGTAAGAGTTATTTCTTTATTGAAGTCCCAAATTATGAGTTCAGGATTACCCTTACCACCACGAGCCGCGACGTTTTCTGCGGTCTGCTCAATGGTGCTAACCTTGAGGGTGTCCAAATAAAGGACAGGCGCGCCACGGCTACCATCAGGATTTATTTTATAGAAAACTACGTCCGCGACCTCTTTGATGCCATATTTATCTAACAGATTAGCCATCAAAAATAGCCTCCTATTTATTCAAAATTTTTTATCCAATATTCAATTTTTACTTTATTTTTATCCGCTCCGGCAAGTAAACTCCGAGCATCTAAGTCAAATTTTTCTTTAGCTTGATAACTCTGAAGTAATGCCGAAATTGCGCATTTGCTCAACTCTCCAATATTAAGTGGAGTTATCCCAATCCCCATACAACAAACGGATACCATTAAATCAGAAAATTTTAAACCTTTCTTGGCAGCCAGCTTCTCTCTCTTACGGCCTAACCTTTTGATACGCACAATGCGCGGGTCAAGATCAGGCGGGTCAGGTGGACCAACTGGTGAGTCACCAAACGATTCGCGCAAGAGGTTTTGAAAATCAAAATAATCTTCTTCCTTCAAAAGCCGCAGCTCATCGACAGAATCAATTTTTTTAAGTTCCTCTCTCAAATCTCCAATGACAATCGTATTCATATCAAATAAAAAAGAAACCGGTTCGTGAATGAAGAACTGAAAAGCGCGGCTTACCATTTCTTCGCGGCCTTCACCAGCTCGCGCATAATTTAATACGAATTGAAATGGCGTAAAAGGCTCACCTTCAATTTTCTCTTCAAACCATTTGTCTCGTAACTCATCTTGCGTTATGAATAAGAGTTGTTGGTATAGACCTAACTCTTCATTCGTTATAACTTCTCTAACTTTTGCAGGATAAATTTTGCATAAGTTTTTGAAACGAATAGGTTCACCAATGAAAAAATTTTCATTAGTCATATGCTATAACCTCAAAATTTTGGAAATAGCAAGTCATTTCTTCGCTTGAGAAGTTATATTGAAAATCACCACCGGTTAACTTACCAAGTCCATTGATAAGTTTTCCATCAAGAGATTTTTGAATTTCTCCCATTATAGCGAAAGGTCGCAAATTTTGTCCTTTGATGAGCCACTGAGTATCAGGAACATAAATTTCAACAATGAAATTTATCAACTTAAATTCACTGTTCGTGCCTAACCGACTTCCTTGACTACACCGTACAAGTATCAATGACTGCGCAGTTTCTTTAGAGCCAATACGAGGCGTCACTTTGATGATTTTTTCAAAAACTTCTTTTTTGATTTGCTCATCAGTCAAATCAGGATGGGACAGAGGGTCTTTGTCAGAATAGTACAAATATTTCAACAAATTCTGATTATCCATCAAGCGGCTTATGATCTTTTGAAGATTTTCTCCAATATCAGCGCAATTTCTAACTCCCATTACTCCTTACCTCCATTCAACCAGAAGAAATCATCCTCATTGTCTTCCTCGGTTTTTTCTGGAGCAGGTGTTAGATCAAACAAATATACAGGATCGACAGTGACGAATTCAACTCCAAGGTCAGACTGTATATCATAACCTGTTACGCGATAGCCTTCTTTGAGGTCGCCCTCGCCTGTCTCAAAATAATCATCTTTTCGTAAATCCGCATTTGTCGGCATTACGAAGAAACTCATTTTGAGATTTTCGGTATATAGACCAGCGGAGCGGCTTCTAGACTTGAGTTCGTCTTTGAGCATATTGTCTTCTTGCCCATACATATAAGCCCAAGTAGAACATTGCTTTCCAGCGCGGGATATCCACTGAATGTAATGAGACATTCGTAATACAATATATTTGTTATACCCACTGGCGGAAATTTCCTCCATCCAATAAATCATCCAAGGCTTTAGAATTCCATCTTTGTTTTCTATCATAAGGATAGTACCATTTGGAATGTTTAGTTTTCTTCGAGTCAGCAAATATTGCAAAGTTTGAGTTTCATCTTGCTTATACTTTTCAAGAATTCCGGGATGTATAGCATCCTCATATTCAAAATCAACACGATAAACAGACTTGAGTAAATAATCTTCAAACTCCTTTTCACGCTTATTCTGAACACGAGATTGATAATCTATCCCATAGCGG